>CENF01101831.1_pt1 | contig 27687 bp, 26 predicted proteins | sample 361291 | NCBI WGS metagenome assembly CENF01 (sample SAMEA2619399, study PRJEB7988) | marine metagenome | isolation source: saline water (ENVO:00002010), including | reverse complement strand
GGAACTTTACAGTACAGCGCTTCGTATAAAACTTTTGGAGATCCTTCCCTATCAGATGAGATGATCAAGGCATGTGCCTTACTTAGTAATGACCCAACATCGTCAATCTCTGAATGAAGTTCGATAGTGTTGCTTAAACCAAGCTGTTTTATTAAAACTATTAAATCTTTTTCTAATTGGCCACTGCCTACCATTAATAATTTTCCATATTCAGGGTTCCAAGCTCTAATCAGTCTTTCAGGATTCTTCACTGGTTCAAACCTTCCTATATATAAAAAATATTCAGGGGGTTTTTGTTCAAAATTACTGAATCTACTTTCATCAACCCAATTTTCTAGTACCATAGATTTTTGTTGTGGTATTTGTTCTAACGATTTCTTACTAGCCCCAAAAATAAATTGTGTTTTTTTGAAAGCTGCTACATTTTTCTTCGTGCCATGAATGGTAGAGAAATGTAAATCAGCGTTAATAAAGTTCGTCATTTTTTGGCCATGGGTATGCACTACTTCAGGGTTAATTCTTGCCATAGCGTCACGTAATTCAAGCCACAGTAGTGGAGAATAACGCCATTGATTTGTATTAATTGTCGTGTAGTCAGCTCTAAATTTATGTTTAAATCTTTCTGGACCAATCACCACAACCTCATGATTTTTAGACTGTTCAAATGATAGTTCCTCAATATGCCTTTCAAGGCCGGCGAAGACTTTGCTTGAAAATAAATGAAGAATTTTCATAATATTTCAAATAGTTTTTCAACTACTCTTTTTGTCTCTCTAAGTGGTTTACTAATTTTTGGATGTTTTAGATCTGCTGATTTTATTGATCTAGACAGCATGTATCTTTTTGAATCGATATAACCTATTTGTCCTTGCGATTTTAATTTATCAATATTTTTCGTAACTTTAGTTTTTTTTTCGCTTCCATATTGGTCAGCCGTATGATGTTCATGATGAAAAACATAAACTTTTGTATTTGTAGAAAGCCCTTCATATAAAACCGATACACTCTCAGGTGTTAAAAAAGTGACCTCACTTTGTTTTATTTCTTCTGTAAGCCAATCTTCTTCAGTATCCTTCCAGCTAAAGAATTCAGCATTTCCAGAGTGCTTAGGAATCTCTAAATTTGGTGATCTCGGAGAAGTGGTTATTTTCCACTGATAATCTTTAAACTGATTATTTAGAAGCCATTCAATTTGTTGATTAACAACTTTTTTTCGAAAATGGTAATGCCTGCTTTTGCCTCCAATAATAATTAAACCTGTTTTTGGTTTTATTTCTGAGTCAGAGTATTTAGATAAAACCCCTTTAGTTGTTATGACGTTTTTAGGTTTTCCTAAATAATATCTATCCATGTCTGGAACAATAGCTATGTCAAACCATTGAGTAGGGCGCAAAGAAGGCTTCATTAAAACAATAGTTTTGGCTGTTGGGTGTTCTTTTTTCGCTGTAAGCATATGTTTATGGGTATTATTTCCCGCACCAATAATTACATCTGGTACAGAATTATGTTTCTCCCAGGTATTAAATTCAAAGAGAGAAATTTTTTTAAATAAGGTAAATTCTGAAATTAGAGCTTCAAGTTGCTTTTCATGTCCTTTTTTTCCATCTTTAAAGGCCCAAATAGTAATTTCTTCTTTTTGTTTAAGAGACATAGATTAAAATAATGCTATATGAATAAAAATAATCAATATAAATCTATTTTTCTTTCAGATATTCATTTGGGATTTAATGGTTGTCAAAATGAAAAATTAGAACACTTTCTCAAATCTGTAAGTTGTGAAAATTTATACTTAGTGGGAGATATTATTGATTTTTGGTCGATGGAAGATAAATTCTATTGGCCCGAAGGACATCAAAGAGCATTAAGCATATTTGATGAAATGTTCAAAAATGGTACTAATATTTTTTACATATCTGGCAACCATGATGACCCATTAAGAGATCAAGGTCTTAAAGAAAATTTAAAATTAAAGAATGATGATTATGCTCAAATCATGAATGTTTTATCCAATTTTAATCATGAAGAGAAACATGAATTTGTGTCCATCAAGCATGGAAAAATTATTGTCTTACATGGCGATCAGTATGATGCAGTTACTTCTAATGCAAAATGGCTATCCAAATTTGGAGGTATGCTTTATGACGCACTTATATTCATCAATAGGCCTTTATCAAAATATCTTAAAAACCTAACAAAAAAAATTGTTTCAAAAGCTAGTGGGTTCCAAGATTTGGTGAAGAAAGAATGTCAAAAAGGCAATTATTCAGGTCTAATTTGTGGCCATAACCATAGACCTGAAATATTGAAATTTAAGACACATTTTTATTTGAACACGGGTGATTGGGTTGAATCTTGTTCTGCTATAGTGGAAGAAAATGATGGAACAATAAAATTATTAAAGATTGAAGAAGACCTTAAAATAAATACAATTTCAGAATTATGAACAAAATATTAATAATCACAGATGCATGGGAACCTCAAGTTAATGGTGTAGTTACTACTATGACCACAGTTGTTAAAAAACTTAGGGAAAAAGGGTTTGAAGTTGATGTGATACATCCAGGAAATTTTCATACATTTCCATTGCCAAATTATCCTGAGATTTCTGTAGCTTGGAATTTCTGGGATTTAAAGAAAAAAATTAAAAAATCTAATCCTGACTATGTGCATGTCTCTGTTGAGGGCCCATTAGGTGTCACTGGTAGACATTACTGTATAGAGCACAATATTCCTTACACAACATGTATTCACACCAAATTTCCAGAATATGTTTATGAGAGATTCGGTATTGGACTTGACGTTACAAAAGGTTTGCTTAAATGGTTTCACAATTCAGCCGCAAAAACTCTTGTAAATACAGAAAGCCATAAAGCAGAGTTAGAGGAAGATGGATTTACAGACTTGGTGCTTTGGTCAAGAGGCTTTGATAGTGAAATTTTTTATCCTAGTCCAGATGAAGCCAAACAAAAATACCTTCTTTATGTTGGAAGAGTTGCTGTAGAAAAAAATATAGAAGAATTTTTAAAAATGGAATCAGATCTACCAAAAGTCGTTGTTGGTGGTGGGCCAAGTTTAAAATCGTATGCAAAAAGATATCCTGATGTCGATTTTGTCGGTTTTAAAAAAGGAAAAGAGTTAGCTGATTATTATAGAGATGCGGCATGTTTTGTTTTCCCATCAATGACAGATACTTTTGGAATTGTCTTAATAGAAGCTCTTGCTTGCGGTACACCAATAGCTGGATTCAATGTTACAGGTCCAAAAGATATTGTAATAGAAGGCATAAATGGATCATTAGATGATGAAGATTTGCAAAAAGCTGTAAATAGAGCATTACAAGTTAGTAGAGATACAACTTATGATTCATCAAAAACCTATACTTGGGATACAGTAGCAGATCAATTCATTAGTTCCTTGGTCCCTATAAAGTAATGTTTTTATTTTTACCAATTTCAGACGAAAATCCGGCATCACAGAAACCTTTACTTACTTGGTCACTGATAGCATTAAATTTTTTAGTATTTTTCTATCAACTGTCTCTATCTGGCAGTGCCAATCAAATGCTAATAAATGAATTTGGTGTTAAGCCTAGTGTATTTTTCGAGATGCGTGATTTCCACACAATTATAACTTCAGCTTTCATGCATGCTGGGTGGATGCATCTCCTTTCAAACATGCTTTTTTTATATATCTATGGAGATAATATTGAATCCTATCTAGGTAGAATAAATTTTTTAATTTTCTATATTCTCGGTGGAGTATCAGCTGCCTTGCTGCAAGCTTTTTTTTCTGGTGGTGTAGATGTTCCGATGATAGGAGCAAGTGGTTGTATAGCAGCAATTATGGGGGCTTATTATGTTCTCTACCCTAAAGCAAAAATAAATGTATTTCTTTGGTTCTTTATATTTATACAGTTCATTAAAGTTCCAGCAAATATTGTTTTGTTAATGTGGATTATTGGGCAATTTATTTCTGCTGCAGGCGGCTCATACTCAGGTGTTGCATACTTTGCACATATTGGAGGCTTTTTATTTGGGTACTTAGCAATTCAGTATTTCTTTAAGGAATATGTAAAAAAAGCAAGGGTTATTACAAATTATGAAGTTGTAGAAGATAATGATTTGCCAATTTCCAGGAAAAACAAATCACAAGGATTAACCAAAGATGATTGATGAAATAAAAGATAAATTAACAAGCCAAATCGATAGTAAGTATTTAGATATTATTGATGAAAGCCCAAAGCATGGAGGCTATACAGGTGCAGTTTCACATATAAAAATAATTATTGTATCTAATCAATTTGATGGATTGAGCTTAATTAAGAGACACCAACTTGTTTATAAAGCACTAGGACCTTATGTGCAAAAAATTCATGCAATCTCTATAGTCTCCAAGACACCAGAGCAATGGAAAGAATCCAGTGAATTTATAGCTTCACCAGACTGTGCGAAAAATTAATGAACAAATTCTTTCAAAGCATCGTAAAAAATAACAAACTGACACTTCTATTACTTGCTGCTTTTATAGTAATTAGTTCTCTAAGTTTAGATAAATTTAGATTTGATGCTTCATCAGACACTCTAGTGCTAGACACTGATCCAAGCTATGAGTTATATGAAGATATAAATGACAGATTCTCATCAACAGAATTTCTAGTCATAGCTTTAGAGGGTGACAATATTTTTTCCGATGAAAGTCTTAAGCAATTACAAATATTGGAATATAAGTTAGAGGAAATAGTTGGTGTAAGCAACGTTATATCAATACTGGATGCTCCACTTTTTGAACAACCAAAGCTATCTCTCGTAAAATCTGCAACCAACGATAAATATCTTCTTCAAGATGATTTAGATTTACAAGATGTAAGAAGAGAACTTATAGAAAGTCCATTATTCAATGAATTAATTATTAACTCATCAGGTAGAGCCATAGCGATGCAGTTAAATTTAGTTGATCTTGATGACTACAGTGAGACAGTAAAAGACATAAGAAATGTTTTAGAAAAAAATAACTTTTTTTCTCATTCATATTTAGCTGGGCCGGCAATGATTGTCTCTGACACAATATCATTCATAAAAAAAGATGTTCAAAACTTTGGACTAATTACATTCCTTATTTTTTTTATTCTTCTTTTAATATTTTTTAAAGATTTTTGGTCAGCAACAATAATCATGACAAACGCTACAATTGTTATCTTTCTAACAGTATGTTTTTTAGGTTTTTATGATTGGCCAATAAGTATTGTTTCATCAAATTTCCTTACCTTATTATTTATTTCCTCAATAGCCGTGTCAGTGCATATTCTTGTTAAATTGCATGAGGGTCAGAAAGAAAATATTCCTTATGAACATTCTCTGGCTAAGATTTTTATACCTTGTTTGTATGCTGCCTTAACAACAATGGTTGGTTTTCTTTCTTTATTGCTAAGCAATATTCAGCCTGTAATTGATTTTGGCAAAATGATGGCCTTGGGTGTGATAATAAACCTATTTATTTCCTTTCTTTTTATTCCAGCCTTAATAGGTATAAAGAGATTGAATGAAACAAGCCAGCTTTCTATTGCCGATATATATTACAGATACTTGTACGTAGACTTTGTTCATATTTTTAGAAAGGTCTTATTGCCTTTAATCCTAATTGGTGTTCCGTTCTTTATTTACCAAGCTTCTAACCTTAAAGTCGAGAATAAATTCATTGATTATTTTGATGAATCCACTGAAATACATAGAGGTATGAATTTTATTGATCAACAGCTAGGCGGAACGACACCATTAGATATTATTCTTATATTGCCTGAAGAAGAAACCTTCATAGATGAAGATGATCTTTTCTTTAGTGAAGGATCAGAAACAAGTGAGTATTGGTGGCGACAAAAGAACATGAAAATATTAAAAGATATTCAAAGTTATTTAGATAATTTACCAGAAATAGGTAAAGCTTTAAGTATTGTAAATGGAGTGTTATTGGCTGAAAAATTAAATAATTTTAATGAAATGGGAGATCTAGAATTAGCCTTTGTAAAAAATTCCTTACTCACCAATGACAAAGCAAAAGATCTTCTAGGTAGTTATATAACCAAAGACAATAAAGAAGTAAGAATTACCTTAAGAATAATAGATACATACGATCAATTAAATAGAAATAAACTCATTAACTCTATAGATGATTATTTAGCTAATAAGCTTAATGATACAAATATTGGCTATCAGATTAGTGGGTTGGGTGTTCTTTATAATAATTTATTGCAAAGTTTATTTAGTTCGCAAATTAAAACCTTATCATTTGTTTTTATTTCTATTTTCTTAATGCTATTAGTGCTATTTAGATCATTCTTTACAGCATCAGTTGTAATTTTTATTCCTTGCATCGCAGTAGGGATGATATTCACAACAATGAGTTTGTTTTCAATCCCCCTTGATATTATGACAATAACCATTGCCTCCATTTCAGTAGGAATGTCAGTAGACTATGCGATACATATTGCCTGGAGATTAAAAGAAGAACAAAAGAACTCAACTGAAACTGCTGAAAAAAATACTATCTATAGCTCAGGCCAAGCAGTTTTAATTACAGCTCTGACGATCGTGATTGGATTTTTAGTTTTTAGTTTTTCTAATTTCAATCCAACGATTCTATTTGGACTATTATCTGCACTATCTATATATCTCAGTGCCGAATTATCTTTGAGGTTAATACCTTCTATCTTAAATACGAAATAACCTCTTGAAGTTCTTGGTTGTTTCATCTGCAAGCAAGCCTTCATCAATATTCAATAACTCGCTTATATTGCGAGCAATATGTTTTAGAAATAATGGTTCATTCCTATTATTACGTGGTTTATTTCCCATATTTTTTGGAACCAAGTAAGGTGCATCTGTCTCAATTAATAATCTGTCTAAAGGGATGTATTTAATTATGTCTCTTAAGTTTTCTCCACGTTTTGGATCACAAACCCACCCTGTAATACCTATGCATAATCCAAGATCTAAAAATTTCTTTAGTTCAGATTTTGTGCCTGTAAAGCAATGCACAATACTCTCAGGAACATGGTCAATGTAATTTTTTATCATTGGGTAAAAATCATCAAACGCCTCTCTATGATGTAAAAATACCGGGTATTGATTTGTGCTAGCTAACTCTAGAAAAGCATTAAAGCATTTTCTTTGGATTTCAGGACTTTGAAAATTTCGGTAATAATCCAATCCAATTTCGCCAACAGCTTTTACATGCTGATTATCTAAATACTTTTCCAAATTCTCGATAGTGTTAGGTTTTAAATCTGATGCATAATGAGGATGGATACCAACAGAACAGAAAATATTATTTTGATAACTTTCTGATAATTCAATTAAATCTTCGATTTCTTTTTCTTTCGAAGCTGGGCAGAAAAAATATTCAACCCCTTCATTATTTGCTGCTTTCAGAACTTCACCAAGATCGTTATTAAAACTTTCATGATTAATATTGAAACAAGAATCTGCTAGTAACATTTGCATTTATTTTGGTAAACTCTAATCTAGTCTAAATGAGATTCCAAGGTACAAAAAGTTATATTGCTACAGATGATTTAAAACTTGCAGTAGATGCAGCTTTAAGTCTTGAAAAACCTTTGCTTGTAAAAGGTGAACCAGGCACGGGAAAAACAATGCTTGCCTTAGAAGTTGCTGAGTCACTAGGCATGAGGTTAATTGAGTGGCATATCAAGTCAACAACCAAAGCTTCCCAAGGTCTATATGAGTACGACGCTGTTTCAAGGTTGAGAGATTCTCAACTAGGCAACGAAAAAGTTGAAGATATTGCCAATTACATTAACAAAGGAAAATTATGGGACGCTTTCACAGCGGATGAGCAAGTAGTTCTGCTCGTTGATGAAATTGATAAAGCCGATATTGAGTTTCCTAATGACTTGTTACAAGAACTAGATAGGATGGAATTTTATTGCTATGAATTAGACCAAACAATTAAAGCAAAAAATAGACCTCTAGTAATCATTACGTCTAACAATGAAAAAGACTTGCCAGATGCATTTCTTAGAAGGTGTTTCTTTCATCACATAGCTTTCCCAGAAAGAGATGTTCTAGAAAAAATCATCTCTGTTCATATTCCAAAAATTAAAAAGAAACTTCTTAAAGAAGCTATGGATGTTTTTTTTGATATAAGAAAGGTTCCAGGTATGAAAAAGAAACCTTCTACAAGCGAACTAATAGATTGGTTAAAATTAATTGTATCTGATGATATTGCCCAAGAAGTTATAGCATCTAAAAACAAAAATTTAGTTCCACCTCTTTATGGAGCACTTCTAAAGAATGAGCAAGACGTTGAACTTTTACAACGATTAGCTTTCATGACAAGAAGAGAGTCTGATTAATGCTAATAAATCTTTTTAACACACTTAGATCATATGGTGTGCCTGTAAGTCTTAAAGAATTTCTTGATCTACTAAAAGGCCTTGAAAAACAAATAGTTTTTGCAAATTGGGATGATTTCTATTTTCTTGCTAGAACTGTATTAGTTAAAGATGAAAAATATTTTGACAAATTTGATAGAGCATTTGATGTCTACTTCAGAGGGATAAAAAATATGGATGATGTTCTTAAAATGATGATTCCTGAGGACTGGATTAGAAAAGAATTTGAGAAAAATCTTACCCCAGAAGAATTAAGCAAGATTAAAGATCTTGGCGGCTTAGAAAAATTAATGGCTGAATTTAAGAAAAGATTAGAAGAGCAAGAAAAAGAACATCATGGTGGCAATAAATGGATAGGTACTGCTGGCACTTCACCTTTTGGAAATTCTGGCAATCATCCAAATGGTATTAGGGTTGGTGGTAAAGCTAACAAAGGAATGGCTGCCAAAGTTTGGGAAGAGCGAAAATATGAAAATCTTGATGATTCTCTTCAACTAGGCACAAGAAACATAAAGATAGCATTGAGAAAATTAAGAAAAATGGCCAGAAAAGGGGAGAGCTTTGAATTTAATCTCGAAAATACAATTAAAAGCACCGCAAAGAATGCTGGTTATTTAGAGCTTGAATATGTAAGAGAGAAGCTTAATGACATAAACCTTATAGTTTTCTTTGATGTTGGTGGCTCAATGGACCCTTTTGTAAAGATGTGTGAAGAATTATTTTCTGCCGCTAAGTCTGAATTTAAAAATTTAGAATATTATTATTTTCACAACTGCATTTATGAGTCAGTTTGGACAGATAATTTTAGAAGAAATGAGAATAGAATTTTAACTAAAAGCATCATCAATAAATTTTCACCTAATCACAAAATTTTAATCATAGGTGACGCTAGCATGGCTCCGTATGAATTAACTAATGCTGGTGGCAGCATTGAGCATTGGAATAAAGAGTCAGGTGAGTATTGGCTTCAAAAAATTCAATCATATTTCAATAAGACTGTTTGGCTTAACCCCGTTCATGAAGATCACTGGGATTATACGTCGACAATAAAAATGATTAACCTCTTGATGGAAGAAAAAATGTACCCACTTACTATTAGCGGTATATCTGGTGCTGTAAGCCACTTATCGAAAAGACAATAATGAAAGCTTTAGAAATAAAAAATCTTACAAAAATCTATGGTAATGATGTCCATGCTTTAAAGGGAATAGATTTAAATGTTGAAAGAGGTGATTTTTTTGCATTGCTTGGACCCAATGGCGCAGGAAAATCTACAACAATAGGGATTATTTCTTCATTAGTAACTAAGAACGAAGGATCTATTTCAATATGTGGGGTTGATATAGATGAAAATTTTCCACTTGCAAAATCAAAACTTGGAGTAGTAAACCAAGAATTCAATTTTTCTCAATTTGAGAAAGTTCAAGACGTCATAATGGGGCAGGCTGGTTATTATGGAGTAGATCCTAAAACCGCAGCTGAGAAAACAGAACATTATTTAAAAAAGCTAGGCATTTGGGATAAACGTGATGTTTTTATAAGAGAGCTTTCTGGAGGTCAGAAACGTAGAGTAATGATTATAAAAGCATTAATTCATGAGCCAGAGTTGCTTATTTTAGATGAGCCGACTGCAGGAGTTGATATTGAACTTCGAAGAGGGCTATGGGACTTTCTTATAGAAATAAACAACGCAGGCACAACAATTATTTTAACTACTCATTATTTAGAAGAGGCTGAAAATTTATGTCGAAACATAGCTATTATCGATAACGGCACAATCATAGAAAATACCAAAATGGATTCTTTGTTGCAGCAATTAGAGAATCAAATTTTTACTATTGAAACGGATAATGACTTGCCTAGTGATTTAAAGATAGAAGGTTTTAAAATAAATGTAGATGCAAGCAGAAAACTTTCTGTAGTAATACCTAAAGATGTTGCTTTAAATGAGCTATTTGCAAATGAGACATTTAGAGAACTAAAAATTAACAACATTAAGAACCAAACTAATAGACTTGAAGAGCTATTTATTAATTTAACAACTAAAAAATGAATCATTTCCAATCTCTCAAAACTTTAGCTTATGGACAGGTTCGAAGAATACTTAGAATTTGGATTCAGACTATTATCCCGCCTGCCATAACAACAGCGTTATATTTCCTAATTTTTGGAGAACTAATAGGTAGAAGAATTGGAGAAATGCCAGGCTATGAAGGCTTAACCTATCTAGAGTTTATGGTGCCAGGTTTGATTATGTTAGCAGTCATTACTAATTCATATGCTAATGTTGCTTCGGCATTTTTCGGAGCAAAATTCCAAAAAGCAATTGAAGAAATTTTAATATCCCCTATGCCAAATTGGTCAATACTTCTTGGCTTTATTGTTGGTGGCATTGCAAGAGGTGTGTTGGTAGGTCTTGTTGTTGTAGCAGTAAGCTTATTTTTTACATCATTTGAAATTGTAAATCTTCCATTAACCTTGTTTTCAATTTTGATTACTTCAACATTGTTTTCAATACTAGGTTTAATTAATGGCGTATATGCCAAGACTTTTGATGATATAAGCATCATTCCTACCTTTGTGCTTACACCGCTTATTTATCTAGGAGGTATTTTTTATTCAATTGAAATTCTAAGTGAACAATGGCAGTTCTTCTCAAAAATTAACCCAATCCTTTATATAGTAAATTTCTTTAGATATGCGATGTTAGGAACATCTGAAATAGACCCTTTATCAGGTTTCATACTAATCTGCGTATTCACTGTTAGCTTTTTTATGCTCGCTTATTATCTATTATTGAAAGGCATTGGCGTAAAGGATTAGCATGACAGGACCACTTGGAAAAAAGGTAGATGCTCCTTCATCTTTTGCTCCAGAAATTTTATTTAGTATCTCTCGTGATGAACAAAGATATAAAAAACAATTAATCAATCAAGATGGTGTAGATATATGGAATATACATGAGCTTTTTTGGGTTGATAAAAAAGGGCATGCTTATCATGACGAAGTTTCGATACATATTCCGGCACAAAGCCCCAATACAGTTGAATCAAAATCATTAAAATTATTCATTAATTCATTAATACATCAAAGATTCGTTAATCTTGATGACGTGAAAAATGTAATTAAGCTTCACTTAGAGCGGTTATTAGATGCTGAAATAAGCATAGGTAAGGTCCATAAGAAAGTCTCAACATCTCACCATCAAGTAATCACTAATTCTGAATTGAAGCTACTTTTTACCACGAAAGGCCAAACAAAACTTAAAGGATTTAGAGGTTTCCGCTCTTTATGTCCTGTAACGTCACAACCTGACATTGCAGAAATTTTTATTGATGGGAATATTCATGATAAAGATTTAGATCGAGTCTCAAGCTATTTGGGTAGTTTTTTTAAAAGAGAATGCTTCCATGAACTTTGTATTGAATACATTTATAGTGATTTGACCAAGGCGGGTTTCGATATTAAGAAAGTTGAAGGGTATTTTGAACGAAGAGGGGGAATCGCAATAATCCCTATCAGATATTCACAATAAAATTTAGGATATAATGCCAATTTCGGAGAGATGGCAGAGTGGTCGATCGCGCTACCTTGGAAAGGTAGTGAACGTTTATAGCGTTCCGAGGGTTCGAATCCCTCTCTCTCCGCCAAAACAGTGATTTTCCTTCATTTTTAAGTATTTTGTTGTACATATTAGATATTCTGTATAAAAATTGACGTAAATCCTTGACTAAATGGGCGAATCAGGCGTTAATTAAAGATTAATTATTTAATTAAGAGGAAAGATATGACTAAAAGATTACTTTTACTATTAGTTTCTCTAGGATTCTACGGTTTAGCATTTGCTGATCAGGAAGTCGACGAAGCGGCTGATCCTGTTGTTGAGCAAGTTGAAACTGCAGATGACTCAGACGAAGCCGAGCCAGAAGAAGTGGTTGTTACTGGTTCTAGAATTGCTAGAACTCAGTACGAAGTCGCTCAACCAGTGACTATCATTTATGGCGAGGAGTATGAAAATAGAGGTTATACAAATGCCGCTGATGCATTATTTGATGTACCAGGTATTGGTGTAACAAACTCTCTAACAAACGGTTCAGGCGGTAGCTTTGGTAACCAAAGCTCACTCAGTGTGGGTCAAGCACTCGCAAATAACTTTGGACTAGGATCAGGTAGAACATTAGTTCTAGTAAATGGAAGAAGATTCGTTGGATCTACATCTCCATTTGGTTCAGGTGGTTCAGGTAATGCCGTTGATATTAACAATATCCCATCAGTAATGATCGATAGAGTTGAAATTGTAAACGCTGGTGGTTCAGCAGTTTATGGTTCTGACGCTATTGCAGGTGTTATTAACTACGTTCTCAGAGATGACTATGAAGGAGCAGCAATGACTCTTACATACGATGATTACGCAGGTATGTCATCTGATACATCATTCCAAGCTGTTATGGGTGGTAACTTTGCCGGTGGTAAAGGTAACATGGTAATGAACTTCCAATACGAAGAAATTGGAACAGTATTTACTGGTGATTGGGACAGATACTATGATAGAGAGACTGGCATGTGTAATACAAACTCACTTGTAAGAACATATGCTGCAGGCAAATCATATCAACAACAATACATTAGAGCTGGAATGGTCGTACCTTTCACAGCTAATGTAGAAGGTGTTCCTCAAGTAACACAAACAGGTTGTGTTGGACTATCAGCTATTCCTGAGACAGGAAAAGCTTCTGCATATGAGTATTCATTTAAAGCAGGTACATATGGTCTTTGGTACTACGATGGTGCACTAGGTTCAGATGGACAAATGTGGCACTTTGGTGGCGCTCCAGGTGACCTAATGCCTTACGATGATGGTATTAACTATGGTAGTTCTTTCTTTGGTTTTGATAACCCAGCTGGTTATAGATCAGACTACAACACATTAAGAGCAGGATTCGAAAGACTAAACTTCAGCATGTTCTCAAACTACGATGTTAATGACAACATGACAGTTTACTTTGATGCTTTCCACAATGGATTCTTCTCATTTGACTACGGAAACACATCTGGATACCCATATTCAACATATGCGTTTGGATCAGGACAAGACTTCCCTCCAACAATAGGTATCGATAACCCATACTTAACTCAGAATTCTGTAGATATTCTGAATTCATATGGACTATCAAGTTTCCACGTATCTAAATCACAAGTTGATTTACTTCAAAAAGGTGATGGTGGATATACAATCGAAAACAATAACTCAGTTTCAATGTACTCAGTAGGTGTTGAAGGTAGTTTTGATCTTGATGATCAAACATTCAACTACTCAGCTGGTTACTCAATTGGTAATACAGAGATTTATTCAGATGCCCCTGGTGTAATCGGAGCTAGATACGCTGCAGCACTAGATGTAGGTATTAACCCTGCAACAGGTGAGATTGATTGTAGAATGAACTACGATCCAGATCGTGATCCAGCATTATATGATTATTCACCGTTTGCTCCTGGATATTTCACAGGTGGAACATTATATGGTCCTAGCATTTTAGGTGCTGTTGGTGATTGTGCTCCTTTAAACATTATGGGTAGAGGTGCTCCATCAGAAGCTGCTAGAAATTATGTTGGTACTAATTTAAGAACTAATGCATTTATTGAGCAAGAAGTTACATTTGCTAACTTATCTGGTGATTTATTTGAAATGCCAGCTGGTGCAGTTAAAGCTGCATTAGGTTTTGAAGCTAGAGTAGAGCAAGGTGACTATAATGCATCTGCTATACAAAATCTTGGTTTAACTAGATCAGCTCCAAGACCATCATTAGGTGGTGGGTATGAAGTTGATGCTGATTACTACGAAGTTAGTGTACCTCTAATGGGTGGCGACTGGACATTACCAGGTGTTGTCTCAATGGTTCTTGACTTCTCAGCTAGAACAATTGATAACTCAATTGCTGGTGCATACGATGTAGAAGCTACATCTTTGAACTGGAGAGTAATGGATGATTTAGCGATTAGAGTATCCGAGCAGACAGCTATTAAAGCTCCTGATCTTGGAGACTTATTCTTACCACAGATTACTACATTTAGTACAGCTGCTGACCCATGTGACTACAGATACAGAGAAGTCGGTAGAAATCCAGAAGTTAGACAAGCTAACTGTGATGCTGAAGGAATTCCAGCTGACTTTGTTTCATTAGTTGTTAATGCAACAGCAAGTGGTGTTACTGGTGGTAATCCAAATCTTATTAATGAGACAGCGGATACTAAATCTACAGGTATCGTTTACCAACCTTCATGGTGGGGTGATGTGTTCTTTGGTAGTTTAAACTTAGCTGCTGACTATATCGAAATTGAATTGAATGATTACGTAACTTCATTCTCTTTAACTCAGAATATGGAAGCATGTTATGACTACGAAACATATCCAAATAGTCAATTCTGTGATTCATTTACAAGAGACGCTGATTTTGAAGTTGTAGATTTTGCAACTGGTTTAATCAACGCTGGTTTAATTGACTTTGCAACTTATGTTTATAAAGCTGACTTTGCTTTTGATGTATCAGAAATGGCATCATGGGTATCAAGAGAGAATGTTGCTATGGACTTAGGTTCAATGGCTGTCAGATGGAGAGCTACGCAAGAAGACTTCTTTGCTAGTGCAGATTCTGGTGCTGCTGAAGACCTATCTTCTGCAACAGGACAGTTTGGTAACGATGAATGGTTCTACGATACATCAGTAGAGTGGGCTAAGGGTAACTGGTATGTATGGGTTCAAGGTAACTCAAGATCCGGTGGTGTTATAGATATTAACCGTCAGTTTGATGATGAATATCTAGGATACGATGGTAACCCTATATTTGAATTTGATGGATATACTACTTACAACGGTGGTGTAGGTTATACAGTGAATGATGACACAACAGTCAGAGTAAACTTCTATAACTTAATGGACTACGATGGATTTGAAGATGATGTCTTCACTCCAGAAGCAGACCTTCTCTTCGTTGGAAGACAAGTTAATGCAAGTGTAAACGTTAGATTCTAAAGTAATCTTAATCTTTAAAAGGGGAAGGAAACTTCCCCTTTTTTTTATTTAAAAATACTGTATACTTATACAGTATGAAAGAATTAATAAATCATTTTTTAAAGCAACCTTTAGATAACGTATATATTGAACGTGTTGCTTTTCAATATTTTGAATCTGACTATAAGGCTGCAGAAAATTTCCTTTGTTCACTCAGAGCTGAAAATAATCACAATATTACTAAGAATTACTTCAATTAAGATCTGAAATAAATTAACATTTCTTTAGGTGTCCCACACTCTATTTACGCAGAGAAATATGGTGTGTTAGATTAATTCTCAGCCGAAGGAGGTGATCCAAATTAGTATTAAAACAAATTCAGGATTATTAGGAGGTAATTGCTGACACCAATTATGGCCTAAGTCCGACATAAGGTTTTAACTTTATGAATAGCCTCTTTTTTAGAGGCTTTTTTTTACCATGAATACAAAAGATTTTTTAACATTATTATTGGTCTCCTTTTTTTGGGGAGGTTCATTTTTATTCTTACGTTTATTAGTAATAGAAGGGCTAAACCCTTTACAAATCGTTTCTCTGAGAATGATGTTTGCTGCTATATTTATTGCACCCTTTTTTTTATTAAAGTTAAAAAAATATTCCTTTTTTGATCATGGTTTCTCTTTTCTATTAATTGGTTTACTCAATACAGCACTACCATTTACGTTATTTGCTTATGCGTCTGTTAATTTGGGAGCAGGATCTTTATCTGTATTACAAGCTACAGTTCCAATTCTTACAGCCTTAATTCTCTTTTCCCTGTATAGAGATGAATTTTCAATAATGAAGCTTGTAGGTGTATTAATAGGATTTTCAGGCTTATTTTTATTAGCTGGTCCTTCCGGTGAGTTAGATTTATTCTCATCTATCTTATGTGTTATTGCATCATTGTCATACGCTATATCAGGTGTTTATTTAGCTAATACACCACAAAAAATTAATAACTCTTTTGTTGGTATGGGTTCTATTATTGTTGGTGCTATATTGCTTTCACCATTCTTAATTAATTATCACAGTGCAAATTTAAATATTAGTTCTACAGCTTGGCTTTATATAGCATTGTTGGGTGTAATTAACACCTCATTAGCATATGTAATTTTTATTAAATTGATTAAACGAATTGGTTCATTAAACGCTTCATTCGTAACATACTTGGTGCCTGTATCAAGCATCTCACTTGGCATACTCATTTTAGATGAAGTATTTACTATAGATATGATTATTGGATCATCATTAATTTTCCTTGGAGTATTTTTCTCCAACAGAGAAAAGACTAGCTAGTCTTAGGGCCTAGGTGATTTTCGTTCTTAGATTTAGACAAATTGATCTGTTGTTGCCTTGTTTTGTATCTATTCACTTGTTTTGCAGTTTTGCTGTTAATACAGTTATCACAAGAGACTCCTTTGACGTAATTACAGGATAATTTGTCTTGCTCTGTAATAGGGGTTCTACAACCATGGCACAAATCATATTCACCTTCTGATAGATCATGTTTAACTGAAACTCTATCATCAAAGACAAAGCATTCTCCTTCCCATTTAGATTCATTAGCATCAATATTTTCTAAGTATTTAAGAATGCCTCCTTTTAGATGATAAACATTTTTAAACCCTTGTTTTTTCATATATGAAGATGCTTTTTCACATCTAATACCACCTGTACAAAACATAGCAACATTCTTTGATTTTTTATCAGATTTACTAAATTCTTGTTTATCTACCCAATTTGGAAATTCCTTAAAATTCTTAGTTTCAGGATTAATTGAATTCTCAAATGATCCAATTGAATATTCATAATCATTCCTTGTATCAATTAATATTGTATCTTTATTATCAATTAAGGAATTCCAGTCTTTGGGGTCAACATACTGGCCAGCTTGCGTTGTAGGGTCTATATTTTTTAAACCCATTGAAACAATTTCATCTTTAATTTTAATTTTTAGTCGTAGAAAAGGTTTTTTTGCTGAAGAGGATTCTTTAAGATCTATTCCTTGAAACTGATCTATTGATTGTAGAAATGATGTGGCTTTTAGAAGGGAATTCTCAGTGCCAGAAATTGTTCCATTTATTCCTTCTTCTCCGATTATTATGGTGCCAAGAATATTCAATGATGATAATTGAGCTTTAATAATATTTTGAAAATATTTTAGCTCTGTAATTCTACAGAATTTATACAGTGCTACTATTTTATGCATAATCCTATTTTATTCATTATTGGTGCGCCCGGGAAGACTCGAACTCCCGACATCCTGGTTCGAAGCCAGGCACTCTATCCAGCTGAGCTACGGGCGCTAATATCCAGAAGCTTGACCATCCTTTCTGCTTTCGGATGCCCCATAATATACACCATCTTTTAACATTATTGCTTGGTAGCCGCCAAATCCACCCTTATCGTATTTTAGTTTATGTCCCTTATTTAATAGTTCTTGCCGTGTTTGATCAGAAAAACCTGATTCTAAGCTTATATAGCCTCCATCAAGCATTATCTCTCCCGTTGGTTGAGAAGAACCAACATGTCTTATTCTTGGTGCATCTCCAGCTTCCTGAAGATTCATATTAAAATCGATAAGATTAATAACTACTTGTGCATGTCCTTGAGGTTGCATAGCACCACCCATAAGACCGAAACTTATAAAAGGCATATCATCCTTAGTTATAAAGGCAGGGATAATTGTATGAAATGGTCTCTTACCTCCAACTAAAGAATTCTTATGGTTAGGATTTAAACTAAACATTTCTCCTCTATCTTGAAGCATAAAACCAAGGTCTTTAGGAACCATGCCAGAGCCCATGCCTCTATAGTTACTTTGTATAAGAGAAACCATATTTCCGAATTTATCAGCAACTGTAAGGTAAATAGTATCTCCATCTTCTAAACCAGCATCGAATCTAGTTGCAGCTTTATTTTTATTTATTAATTTAGTCCTAATAGATGCATAATTTTTTGAAATTAATTCAGATGTAGGAACATCAGAAAAATTTGGATCCGCATAATATTTAGCTCTGTCTTCATAAGCTAATTTTTTGGCCTCTGTAAAAAGATGAATATATTCAGCAGAATCTAGTTCCATGGAAGAGATATTAAAATTCTCAAGGATATTTAAAATTTGTAGTGCAGCTATTCCCTGGCCGTTTGGAGGCAACTCCCAAATATCATAACCTCTATAATTTGAGGATACTGGTTCTATCCATTCTGGTTCAAAATTTGCTAAATCTTTTATTGTTAATAAGCCACCTTGCGATTGGATGAAATCTGCAATACTTTTTGCTATATCTCCACTGTAAAAATCTTGTCCATATGACGATGCAATTTTTTTATAGGTAGTTGCTAATTCTTTATTAGTAAAGATTTCTCCTTTGTCAGGTGTTCGCCCATTTTTCATCCAAACATTAGAGAAGTTTGGATAATTTTTAAATCTATTAGCTGATCCTTCTAAATAATATGCAACTAACTCAGAAACTGGAAAGCCATTTTCTGCATAACTAATTGCGTTATTAAATATTCCATTAAAATCTGCACTTCCAAATTTTTTATGAAGAGCAACCCATCCAGCTACTGCCCCAGGGACTGTTACAGGTAAGGGCCCATATGCTGGGATCTTATCAAGACCTTGATTCTTAATAAAATCTATATTCATATCTTTTGGTGCAGGACCAGATGAATTTAAGCCATATAATTTTTTTGTTTTAGCATCCCATACAATTGCAAATAGATCACCACCAATACCACAGCCTGTTGGCTCTACTAGTCCGAGTACAGCATTTGCTGCAATAGCAGCATCAATAGCATTTCCACCTTCTTTCAATACATCTATTGCCGTTTGCGTTGCTAATGGATGACTTGTTGCAGCCATTCCATTTTCAGCTATTACTTCAGATCTACTTGCGAAGGGAAGGCCAGTGATCCTATCGTAGCTAAAAACACTATTTAAGAAGAAAAAAAGAAGAATAATTTTATATTTCATAACTAAAATGGTGCGCTTGGGAAGATTCGAACTCCCGACCTCTTGGTTCGTAGCCAAGCGCTCTATCCAGCTGAGCTACAAGCGCACTTTTAAATTATAATAATCTTTGTAACAATTTTCTTAACTAATATGAAGCTAAGCATTAATTTAAACAAGATAGCCTTATTGAGGAATTCTAGAGGCTCAAATAATCCTGATATAAAAGAATTTGCAATAACTGCTTTAGAAGAGAATATTCTGGGACTTACGGTACACCCAAGACCAGATAGTAGGCATATTACATATGATGATCTTAAACGCATTAAAATATTAACTAGTGAATACAATAAAGAATTTAATATTGAAGGTAATCCAGTAGAAGCTCCATCATCTAGATACAAAGGTTATATACAGTTAATTGAAGAATTTAAACCAACCCAAGCAACCTTGGTACCAGATGCAACAAACCAACTAACTTCTGATCATGGTTGGGAAATACAAGACCTAAATACAGCTAACTATATTGAGAATATTAAGAAAAATTGTACTAGATGTAGTGTATTTATTAATGCAGGAACAAATCTTAATGAGTTAAGTAATAATGCAATTGATGCAATAGAAATTTACACAGGCCCATTTGCAGATGCTGTAAAACAAAAAAATTCTAAATTAATTGATAATGAATTATCAAAAATTGTTTTTACCTCTGAAATTGCAAAACAAAGAAATATGCGAGTAAATGCAGGACATGATTTAGATCTAATTAACCTTCCACTTTTAATAGATCTCAATTTAATTGATGAAGTATCTATTGGTCATGCTATTATTTCAGAATCCTTAAATAAGGGTTTTAAAAAAACAATTAGTGAATATATAAAACTTATACATGGATAAAGTAATTAAAGATATCAAAGATCAAATCTCAGACAATAAAGTTCTTCTTTTTATGAAGGGATCGCCTTATCAACCTCAATGTGGATTTTCATCAAAAGTAGCTCAAATACTTTTTAGCTATGATATAGAGTTTAGTTATATAGATGTACTAGAATTTCCTGAAGTGAGAGCTAATCTACCTAAAATATCTGATTGGCCAACTTTTCCTCAACTATTTGTTGACGGAGAACTTGTAGGTGGTTGCGATATAATTACAGAGATGCACGAAAGTGATGATCTTTCTTCGGTACTAAGCTGAAGTAATAAGCGTCTGTAAGAAATTCTCTTTTCCAACTTTATCTAGTAAATCAAGCTGAGTTTCAAGATGATCTACATGCTCTTCTTCACTCTCTAAAATCTTATGTAAAAGATCTCTAGAGACAAAGTCATTTACCTTTTCGCAAGCTAAGATTGCCTTTCTTAAATCTGGTATAGCTTCATTTTCAAGTTTTAAATCATTATGAAGTATCTCTATTGGTTCTTTTGCAATATATACATTTCCAAGATATCGCATGTTAGGCAAACCTTCTAAAAATAAAATTCTTTGAATCAAGACATCTGCATGTTTCATTTCATCCATTGATTCTGTGTACTCATATTGAGCAAATTTATCTAAACCCCAATCAGATAGCATTCTTGAGTGAAGAAAATATTGGTTAATTGCTCTTAGTTCGTTAGACAGAATTTTATTGAGTTGTTCGATGACTTTATCGTTACCTTGCATGAGTAATTTATATGTTCTTTGGCACTAAAAATCAAGAAAAATTAGCATTTTGCTAATGATTCTCATTTAGAAATTGAATTGATTATTATTTAGTTATTTTTTTTCTGAAAAACCAAGTTTCTCATGAATTTGTGTGCTTGAAGTAGTGTAGCCAAAAGGAACTCTTTCACCGGGATATACGCGTTGAAATGCTTTCTGAACAGCAAGTGTTGTCTCATGAAAACCTGAGAGAATTAAATTAAGTTTCCCGGGATATGTATTTATATCACCAACAGCAAAAATACCATCTTTATCTGTTTGAAAATTTTCAGTATTAACTTTGATTTTGCTACCAGATAATTCTAGGTTCCAATCATTTATAGGTCCAAGTTTTTTATTTAAACCATAAAAAAATAAGATGTAATCTGATTTAATTGTTAGATCTTCTTTTGTTGCAGAATTAAAAATTTTAATTTCTTCAATATTATCATCGCCTTTAATATCTTTAATTATATAAGGCGTTAGAAGATTAATTTTACCTTCCTCATGTAAATTCCTGACTGCTACTTCAGTATCAGGAGCACCTCTAAATGCATCTCTTCTATGTATGAGTGATACATTGGCACCAATTTTTTCTAATTCTACTGTCCAATCTAAAGCACTATCACCACCGCCAAATATGACAACTTCCTTATCTTTGAATAAGTTTTTATCTTTTATTGAATAAAATATTTTTTGTTCTTCTAGTGTTGAATAATCTGATTCCAGCTTGGGCTTTATTGGTTCAAAAGAACCAGCTCCAGCTGCTATGAAAACATTAGTACACTCAATAACTGAGCCTTTATTTGTTGTAACTTCCCAGTAATTATTTTTTTCTTGCATGCTTTCAACACGTTCATTAAGAATAAGGTCATAATCAAAAGGTTCTATCTGTTTAAGTAAAGCATCGACATGTTCTTGAGCTGTTTGATAAGGTACGCCTGGGATATCAAATATAGGTTTATCTGGATACAGTTCTGCACATTGACCACCAGGTTTATCAAGATTATCAATTAATGTGCACTTCAAACCTAAAATACCAGCCTCAAATACAGTAAAAAGACCAACGGGCCCAGCACCTATAACCAATATATCTGTTTTCATTTAACTCTCATACCTGGTTCTGCACCATTATCAGGAGAAACCATAAAAACTTCTTCTCCACCTGGTCCTGCTGCTAAGATCATACCTTCCGAAAGCCCAAAACTCATTTGTCTTGGCTTTAGATTATTAACAAGCACTACTAGCTTATTTTCTAAATCTTCTAATTTGTATGCCTGCTTAATACCAGCAAAAACCGTTTTTTCTCCGAGTTCGCCTACATCCAATACTAATTTAATAAGCTTATTTGCTTCTGGAACTTCAACTGCATTTTTAACTCTGGCTATGCGCAGGTCAACTTTTGCAAAATCTTCAATATTTATTTCTTCCATTTATTCTAGTATTCCGTTAAATTCGGTTTTTTCAAGTCTTCTTATAAAGGGTTTAAATTTTTGCACTGACTTAATGTTATCTAAACCAAGATCTGAATAGTCTAATTTTTGTAAATTTAACATAGACAGCACTTCCGAAGTAATTTCTGGCATGAATGATTGTAATAAGATAGTTAAGTCCTTGAAAACATTTAAAGATTCTGAACAAACTATTAAACATTTTTCTTCTTCACCATTCTTTGCTTTATTCCAAGGTTCTTCTGTCGATACATATGCATTAACTTTATCTGCAAGCATCATTATATTTTTTAAAGCCTTTGAGTATTCTTTGGAATCAATTTGAGAAATAATTTCTTTGTATGTAGCACTAAATTCTTTAGATTTAGAAAGGCTATTAGCCACAATTTTAGAATCATTTAATTTGACTAAAAAATTTTGTGTTCTACTGCCTATATTTATGTATTTACCAATTAGATCGCTATTAACCTTCTGGATAAAATCATCCAATGAAAAATCTATATCAGAGATATCTGTATTTAATTTGGAAGATAGATAGTATCGATAGTAATCAGCAGGTGCATAATCTAATGCTTTGTCTGCTAAAATAAAATTACCTTTAGATTTTGACATTTTCATGCCTTCTATAGTTAAGAAACCATGTACAAAAACTTCTTCTAAGCTTTCAACCTCAGCTGTTTTTAGCATTGCTGGCCAGAATAACAGATGAAAATAGACTATATCTTTTCCAATAAAATGAATTAGTTTGGTATCTTTATTATTTATCAAGTCATCAAAATGAATATTAGATGACTCTGCCCAATTTTTTATTGATGCTAGATAACCAACAGGTGCATCCATCCAAACATATATATATTTATTTTCTTCACCAGGAATATTGAAACCGAAATATGGTGCATCTCTTGATACATCCCAATCTCTTAGATCTTCATTTAACCATTCATTTAATTTTGCTTTAATTGGGTCTTGTTTTGATATTTTCTTAATATTCTTTTTAAGAAATTCCGATAATTTATTCAGCTTAAAGAAATAATGTTCAGATTCTTTAATTATTGGTATTGTGTTAGATAAAACAGAAACAGGTTTAATCAAATCTAAAGCATCATAGGTTGACCCACATTTTTCACAAGCATCACCGTATTGATCATCAGCACCACAGACTGGACATGAGCCTTTAACAAATCTATCTGCTAGAAATATATTCTCTTTTTCATCATATAATTGGGAAATATTTTTTTTGTATATGTAGCCTTTATCTTGAGCACTTTTAAAAATATCTGTTGAGAGCATCTTATTTTCTTCTGAATGTGTTGAATGAAAATTTGTGAGATTAATATTAAATTTTTTAAATGTATTCTCATGGTTGGTATGTAAATCATTGATAAGTTCTTCTGGTTCAATACCCAAATCCTTTGCTTTAAGCATTATTGGTGTTCCATGAGTATCACTGGCACAAAAATATAATGCCTCATCTTCTGTAAGATTTTTGTGCCTAACCCATGCATCGGTCTGAACAATTTCAAGAACATGTCCTAAATGTAAAGGAGCATTTGCATAGGGCAGGGCACTTGTAACTAAATACTTCATGTTTGTTTTGAAATTATATGTTAACTTTTGAATCTATGGAAAAAATAGCTATAGCTTCAGGAAAAGGTGGTGTGGGTAAAACCTCAATTACATTGATGCTTGCAAAATATTTGAATGATAAAGGATATAAAGTTGGATTGCTGGACGCTGATATTTATGGCCCAAACCTTACAGAATTATTCTCGGAAAATACACAAAATATTAAGATCAAACATGACCCAAATGACAATAAATTTGAACCTGTAAAATTATCAGGCTTAGTAATAAATTCAATTAGTTTTGTTATAGATCATGACAAAGCAGCAATTTGGAGAGGGCCTATTTTAAGCAAAGCCATTAAGCAATTATATTTAAATACCAATTGGGGCGATTTGGATTATCTTCTTATTGATATGCCTCCTGGTACAGGAGATGCTTATTTAACTATCTTAAATGACCTCGACATCAATAAAGCTTGCTTAATAGCTGTAGAAGATGATTTATGTATCTCTGATCTGAAGAGGACACAAGCTCTTATGAAAAAATTTAATGTAACAATATTAGGATTAATAGAGAATATGTCTGAAAATTTTGATGACAACGGCAATGTTATAGAAAGTGATAGAATTAAAGCTGAATTAAGAGAAAATATTTTATTCTCGTTACCAAGAATCAAACGATCAGATTTTTATAAAGAGGTAAAACAGATAAATAAGTTAAAAAAATATTTTCCCGAGAATCTATTAGAAAGATGAAAAAGATTACTTTATTTTTACTACTAGCATCCTTAATTGGTGCTGAAGAAGTTCAAGAAGATATTGAAATAGATCCATTTGAAAAAATGAATAGGGTTGTTTTTAATATTTCAGATTCAATCGATCAAAATTTTCTTCGTCCAACAGCAGAGATTTATAGTGAATATACACCATTATTTGTGAAAGATTCGGTCACTAACTTTTTTCATAATATTACAGAAATAGACACTGTTATTAATCAATTACTTCAAGGTAAACCTAAGTTAGCCGCTCAGGACACACTGAGATTTCTAATAAACACTACTATTGGTGTTGGCGGAATTTTTGATGTTGCTTCCAGGATGGGGCTTGAAAGACATGATGAAGATTTTGGACAAACTTTGGGTTATTGGGGAATATCTTCAGGTCCATATGTATTTATACCATTTGTAGGACCCTCTACAGTAAGAGATGTATTTGGTATTCCGCTGAGTTGGTATGTTTCAGGATCATTTGCCATAGAAGAAGATAGAACAAAAATTATTTTTTCATTTTTAGATGTAGTAGAAACAAGAGAAAGAATCTTAGCAGCTGAGAATTTAATTGTAGGCGATAAGTATGAATTCACTAAAGATGTATTTCTGCAGTCTAGAGAGCATTCTGTGAAAGATGGAGAAGTAGAAGATGAATTTCTTAGTGAATTTGAAGATGAGCTTTTTGATCTAGATCTGCCTTAAACCCACTAAATATTTCTTCTAATTCTATTGATCCATCTCTAACATTTTCTAATAACTGTCTTCTCATGTCTTTGGTGTGCGATATTCTTCTTACTATCTGAACTAAATGTGTGATAGCTCTATTAACATCTTTTTTATTTTCTAGATCTAAAATATAGGACATATAGTTTTGCATGCCTGACGTGAAATCTAATTTAGTATCGTCTTGATAAATCTCTTGATCGATTTGCAATAAAAATGCTGGGTCAGAATAAATTTTTCGACCAAGCATTACTCCATCAACGTTATTTAAAAGTTTTTTAACTTCGGATACTTCTTCAATACCACCATTAATGATGATATTAAGATCAGGGAACAATTCCTTCATTTTAAATACAAGATCATAATTCAAGGGTGGGATGGATCTATTTCTCTTAGTATCTAGTCCACTTATGGCTTTTCGTGCATGTATTACAAATGTACTAATTTCATAATCAGATATAGTGGAAATAAAATTTTTAAGATATTCCTCACCTTCAAAATCATCAACACCTATCCGACATTTAATTGAAAACGGCACATCTATACTTTTTTTTACTTCATTTACACATTTGCTAAGTAATTCAACATTCTTCATGAGAAAAACACCAAAGTTACCTGATTTAACTTTTTTAGAAGGGCAGCCTACATTTAGATTAATCTCGTCGTATCCATATTCTTGGCCTATGATAGCTGCTTCTGCTAGAGATTTTGGATCAGAACCACCTAATTGAAGACCTACAGGATGTTCACATTCATCAAAACTTAATAACCTATCAACATTCCCTTTTAATATCGCATTAGCATGAATCATCTCTGTGTACAGCATCGATCGTTTTGTAAATTGCCTTGTTAAAAACCTAAAATGCTTATCAGTTTTTTTCATCATCGGGGCGATGCAAAATTTATGAGAATTTGAAATCATATGTAGTAGATAACACAAGCTAGACCAACACTTGTCAGAACAATCGTATAGGGCAGGGCTTTATACACCATCCTCATGTATGACAATCCGATCAAGGGCGCTAATGATGATGTTAGTAAGAAAAGAAATGCAGCTTGGCCATTTGGAGTAGCAACACTAGGTAGATTTGTTCCTGTGTTAATGGCTACAGCCAATCTATCAAATTGTTCTCGTGTAATAACATTATTCTCTAGAGCTTGGACTATTTCATTCATATAAACTGTAGCTACAAAAACATTATCACTGATAGCTGAAAGAACACCATTTGCCAAATAAAAAAGTGGTACTTGAGCATTTTCTGATGTAGCTAAAACCATATCTATTACAGGAGTAAATAATTGTTGATCACTTATAACAGCAACGACAACAAAAAATATTACAAGTAATGCTGTAAATGGTAGTGATTCCTTAAATGCACCTCCTAACTGATGTTCTTCAGTAATACCTTTAAATGCCGTTAGGAAAACCATTAGAAATAGACCTATTACACCAACAGGTGCCAGATGAAAGCCTAAAGCTAAAATTAAGCAAATACCAAATATAGCTTCAATAACTAAATGCAGTCTATCGGTATTTGATCTTTCAGCTTCTGCTTTTTCAGCTTGCGAGATAATTTTACTTCTTAGAGTATCTGATAACTCATAACCATAGTTAAAAACTTTGAACCTTTCAATTAACACACAACAAAATAAACCTGAGATTAATACTGGAATTGTTACAGGTGCCATTCGATAGAAAAACTCCATAAATTCCCAGCCTGCTTTATCTGCAATCAAAAGATTTTGAGGTTCTCCAACAATTGTACAAACACCTCCTAGTGCCGTTCCAACAGCACCATGCATCATAATATCTGCTAGAAATGATTTTCCTTGATCAAATTCACCTTCATCTATTTCTTTGTTTTTGTAACTTTTTTCAAATACATGATAAAAACCAATAGTTACTGTAATTAGTACAGCTGTTACAGTTAGCGCATCAAGAAAAGCAGATAGGAAAGCTGCAGAGATAACAAAAAGTAGAGATAAAAGAATTTTAGATTGAATTGCTTGTAATAATTTAGTGAAAATTACCATAAGTAGATTCTTCATAAAGAAGATAGCAGAAACCATAAATACTAAAAGCAAGA
>CENF01082384.1_pt1 | contig 28374 bp, 28 predicted proteins | sample 361291 | NCBI WGS metagenome assembly CENF01 (sample SAMEA2619399, study PRJEB7988) | marine metagenome | isolation source: saline water (ENVO:00002010), including | reverse complement strand
TGCTTTCTGTATCTTCTGGCCCTGGCCTCTTATTTGAAACCTTACCTGTAGCATTTAGTTCTTTACCATACGGAGGCATGTTCGCTTCTATTTTCTTTATTCTTATATCCATAGCAGCCATTAGCTCATCTGTATCATTAATTGAGCCTTTTACAGCTTGGGTAGAAGAGCAAAAAATACTATCAAGAAAACTAGGAGTATTAATTTTAGGATTATTAGCTTGGTTGTTAGGTTTAGGAAGCATCTTTTCTTTCAATGTTTGGAAAGAGATTACTTTCTTTGGCTTTGATTTTTTAAGCTTAATGGACTTATTAACTAATAATATTATGTTGCCTTTAGGAGGCTTAACTATTTGTATGCTGGTAGGTTGGGTTTTAGATAAAGAACAAATAAGAAAAGATATAAAACTAAACAGTTTTTTATATAATTTTTTTGTTATTTGTTTAAGGTATATTGCTCCAATTTCAATAGGAACAATTTTCTTAAGCTTTTTTATAATTTAGTCATTCGCTAGAATTTTCATTTTTGTAGCGATCTATCCATTTAATTAACTTTTTATTTTCAAAGTAAAGAGTGAAGTGATTATTATAATCATAATTACTTCCTACTCTTAAAGTTCCTATATAAACCCAGACGTCTGGATTTAGGCCATCATTTAAAGTCGGAGAGCCCATGATGTATCTAACTTGAGCTTCTGTAAGGCCTACTTCTAATTTTTCTATCATTTTATCAGTCACTATGCTCCCCTGAGGAACTGAGACTTTATAAAAATTATCAAAAAAATTGTACGAACACCCATTTAAAATAAAAATAAATAGTGAAATTAAAGTCGTTTTTAGTAAAATTCTGTAATTCATAACTAATTTAATCGATAATATACATTCTTATGAGCGAAGATAAAAATTTAAGAGAGGCTGGTCTGAAAGTAACTCTACCAAGAGTTAGGATTTTAGAAATATTTGATAAATCGACCGAAAGACATTTGAGCGCTGATGATGTTTATAAAAAGATTTTAGATGCTGGAGACGAAGTAGGTTTAGCAACTGTTTATAGGGTTTTAACTCAATTTGAGGCTGCAGGAATTTTAGAAAAACAAAACTTTGAATCAGGTCATTCCGTTTATGAACTTGCTACAAATCCAGATTTCGATGAACATCATGATCATATGGTCTGTATTAAAACGGGAAAGGTAATTGAATTTAATGATCAGGTTATAGAAGAAATACAAGAAAAATTGGCTGATTCACATGGCTATAAATTGATAGATCATAAACTGGTGCTATACGTAGAACCAAAAGAAGAAAAATGAATAAAAAAAGCAGCAATGAAGAAGTTCCTGATCAGGAAAACCCTAACTCTTCTAACAATGACAATGAAGAAGAAAAAACTCAAGATGAAGTTGCTTCAGATAATGACGTAAATGAAGTTTCTCTAAAAGATTTAGAAGAAAAAGTTTTAAGGGCTCAGGCCGAAGTTCAAAATGTAAGAAGAACTTCTCAGAAAGAAATATTAAAAGCTCGATTATATGGATCAGAATTACTTGTAAGGGATATTCTTCCATCCATAGATAATTTATTTAGAACTTTAGATCATCAGGACAAAGATGCAAAAAGTGTTCCTTCAGAAGGGGTTGAACTTGTAATAAAAGAAATGATTGGAGCCTTAGAAAAAAACGGTATTTCTGTTATTGATCCAGAAAATGAAGAATTTAATCCCGATGAACATGAAGCAATTTCAGTTATAGAAGATAAAGAGGTTTCACCTAATACATGTGTGCAGGTAACTCAAAAAGGCTATAAGTTTAAAGATAGAGTTATCAGACCAGCAATGGTGATTGTTAGCAAAAAGTAAATTTTTCCCTTGAAAAAAATATTTTAGCCCTCAATAAGTGTTTGTAAGAATATTTATGGAGTTATAAATGGCTAAAATAATTGGAATTGATTTAGGAACAACAAATTCATGTGTTTCTATAATGGAAGGTGACAGTGCTAAAGTAATTGAAAATACTGAGGGAGAGAGAACCACTCCATCCGTAGTAGCTTATACAGACGGCGAAACACTCGTCGGAACAAGCGCTAAGAGACAATCTGTTACAAACCCAGAAAATACTTTGTATGCCATTAAAAGATTAATAGGAAGAAAATTTTCTGATGAAGTGGTAACGAAAGATGCAGAAATGAGCCCCTTCGAAATTGTAAAGGCAGATAATGGAGATGCTTGGGTAAAAGCTAATGGAGAAAGTTTAGCTCCTCAACAAGTTTCAGCTCAAATCCTTTCAAAGATGAAAAAATCTGCTGAAGATTATTTGGGACACGAAGTAAAAGAGGCAGTTGTGACTGTGCCAGCATATTTTAATGATTCTCAAAGACAGGCTACTAAAGATGCAGGAAAAATTGCTGGATTGGAAGTAAAAAGGATTATAAACGAACCAACTGCAGCAGCTTTAGCTTTCGGTTTAGATAAAAAAACTGGAGATCAAAAAATAGCTGTTTTCGACTTAGGTGGAGGAACATTTGATATTTCCATAATAGAATTAGCTGAAATAGACGGAGAAAAACAATTTGAGGTCCTTTCAACTAATGGAGATACATTTTTGGGTGGTGAAGATTTTGATCTTGCTTTAATTGATCACCTTGTTGAAGAATTCAAAAAAGATCAAAATTTTGATCTTAAATCTGACCCAGCAGCCCTCCAGAGACTTAAAGAAGCTGCCGAAAAAGCTAAGATTGAACTATCTTCAAACCAACAAACTGAAATTAATCTCCCATACATTACTGCCGACTCTTCTGGTCCCAAACATCTTCTTATCAAGCTTACAAGATCTAAGCTTGAAGCTCTTGTAGAGCCTTTAGTTGCGAGAAGTTTAAAACCGGTTGAAATTGCTCTTAAAGATGCAAAGCTTAAAACTTCAGATATAAACGATGTCATTTTGGTTGGAGGACAAACTAGAATGCCTTTGGTTCAAGAAAAAGTTAAAGAATTTTTTGGTAAAGAGGCTAGAAAAGATATTAATCCTGACGAGGCAGTTGCAGTTGGAGCTGCTGTTCAAGGAGCTGTTTTATCTGGAGATGTAACAGATATCCTTCTTTTAGATGTTACACCTCTGACTTTAGGAATAGAAACAATGGGAGGAGTAATGACTCCAGTAATAGAAAAAAATACAACTATTCCTACTAATAAATCTCAAATTTTTTCAACAGCAGAAGATAATCAAACTGCCGTGACTGTTAATGTGGTTCAAGGAGAAAGGAAACAGGCCAAAGAAAATAAACAATTAGGTTTATTCAATTTGGATGGTATTCCAGCGGCACCAAGAGGGATGCCTCAAATTGAAGTTTCTTTTGATATGGATGCAAACGGAATATTAAATGTTTCGGCTAAAGATAAAGCTACTGACAAAGAACAATCTATTACTATTCAAGCTTCCGGAGGCCTTTCTGAAGAAGAAATAGAAAAAATGGTAACTGAAGCTGAAGCTAATGCTGAAGAAGATAAAATATTTGAAGAAATGGTTCAGGCTAGAAATTCCGCAGATACTTTAATACATAGTTGTAAAAAAACTCTTGAAGAATCAGCTGAAAAAGTAGAAGAAAATGAAAAAACTCAAATTGAAGAAGCAATAAATTCTTTAGAAGATGCTATGAAGGGTGAAGATAAACAAGAAATTGAGGATAAGACCAAAGCTCTTGCCGAGGCTTCATCTTCTTTAGCGCAAAGACTATATGCTGAACAGCAAGAGAATTCATCCGCTGAGCAAGGAAATCCTGAGTCTCAGCCAGCTGATGATTCAGCAGTAGATGCAGATTTCGAAGAAGTCAAAGAAGAAGCGAAAGAACAAGAAAAGTAATTTTTTTACTATCTTATAAAACATCAAAATGAGTAAAAGGGATTACTATGAGGTGTTAGGCGTTAGTAAAAGCACTCCTAAAGAAGACCTTAAAAAAGCTTATAGAAAACTTGCTATGAAGTATCATCCGGATAGAAATCCGGATGATGAGGCAGCTTCTGAAAAGTTTAAAGAATTATCTGAAGCCTATGAAATCCTTTCTGATGATCAAAAAAGACAAGCTTACGATCAATTTGGTCATGAAGGAGTAAACCCATCTTTTTCAAATGCTCAAGGAGCAGCCGAAGGGTTTAGTGATATCTTCGGTGATATTTTTTCTGATATATTCGGTGGATCAAGCAGATCTGGAGGATCAAGGTCTCAAAGAGGTTCAGATTTAAGCTATAGCGTAGAAGTTTCTTTAGAGGACGCGGTCAAAGGAACTAGCATTAATCTTGATATCCCCTCAAGCGAAAGGTGTTCGGGTAAATGGCAACAGTGCAGTCATTGTAATGGTGCAGGTGTTGTAAGAATGCAGCAAGGTTTCTTTTCCATGCAACAAACTTGCCCTCACTGCAGAGGAGAAGGGGAGACACACGATCCAAATTGTTCTATTTGTCATGGAGCCGGTTTTATTAAAAAAAATAAAACTCTTGCTGTAAAAATTCCTGAAGGTGTTGATACCGGAGACAGGATTAGATTGTCTGGCGAAGGAGATGCAGGCAAACATGGAAACGGAGATCTCTACATTCAAGTAGATGTGCAGAGACATAAAATTTTTGAAAGAGATGGAAAGCATTTATATTGCGAGGTGCCTATAAATTATGCTGACGCAGCCTTAGGAGGAGACATAGAAGTACCAACTTTAGACGGCAAAGTTAAGATTAAAATTCCAGAAGGCACACAAAGCCACAAACTATTTAGATTAAATGGAAAAGGCATTAAGCCCTTAAGAGGTGGTTCAAAAGGAGATATACTTGTAAGGGTTTTAGTTGAAATACCTGTTAAATTGAATAAAGAACAAGCAATGCTCCTCAAAAAATTTAAAGAATCCATAAGTGGATCTGAGAATACGCCTATGAAAAATACCTGGCTAAAGAGTGCTAAAGAATTTTTAAAGGGTTTTTAATGACAATTTCTCTTTTAATTTCTGGAATTTCAGGAAAATTAGGAAAGGTTATTACAGAGGAAATAGAAAATACTGATAAAATTTCTTTAACAGCCGGACAAGCTTCTCTTGATAATAAATACCTTGGCAAGCCATTAAGCTCATTTTTAAAGACAAATTGTAATGCTAATTTAGTTTCAGATTTCAATGATATTCAAGATGCTTTAGATGTTGTTATAGACGTATCTTCAATTGATAACTTTGAAAATGTTACTAACTTTTGCTTAAAAAACAACTTGCCACTTATATTAGCAAGCACTGGACATTCCGAAGACCAATTACTCCTTTTGGAAAGATATAGTTTGGATTTGCCAATACTTATTGCTCCAAACTTAAGTCTAGGTATAAATCTCCTAAAAAAATCTTTGTTACCTTTAAAAGGGAGTAAATCCATAAACAAAATTCAGATTACTGAAACTCATCATAAAGAAAAAAAAGATGCTCCTTCAGGAACGGCAATAGATTTAGCAAAATTTATTGACGATTATCTTGATCTTGATATTCATACAGAAATTGCTTCCATCAGAGATGATTCATCAGTTGGTGTCCATGAAATAAAAATCTGCCTTGATAATGATGAGCTTGTCTTAACTCACAATGCCTTTGACAGAAGAATTTTTGCCAAAGGAGCTATCAAAGCTATTGAATGGGTTTCATCGCAAAAGTCAGGCCTTTATTCAATGCAAGAAATTTCATTTTAAGCCTTTGGTCTACTTTCTTTTTATGGTTTAATTCCCTTTCAATTCACCTAGGTGGATAAACACACTCGCAAAGATTGAGTATTCGGGTGCTGCTTTTGCTCAAAAGTAGTTGAATACTTAGCTTCGAGGAGGATTAACCCAGCCGAAAGGCTTATTAAAGGAGCAAAACATGGATATATCCATTGAACAAATGCTAAAAGCAGGAGTGCATTTTGGCCACCAAACAAGGTTTTGGAATCCCAAAATGGACCCTTTCATTTTTGGAAACAGAAACAAAGTTCATATTATCAATCTGGAAAAAACTTTAGAACACTTAAAACCTTCTATTGAGTTTTGTAAACAATTAGCAGCCTCAAATAATAGAATCTTATTTGTTGGAACTAAAAGAGCAGCAAGTAAAGTAATTAAATCAGAAGCCGAAAGATGCGAGATGCCATATGTTAATTACAGATGGCTTGGAGGTATGTTAACTAATTATAAAACTGTAAGAGCCTCTATCAGACGTTTAGAAGTTTTAAAAACACAAGAAGAAGAAGGTAAATTTGAAGAGTTAACAAAAAAAGAAGTTTTAGGAATTAAAAGAGAGATGGATAAATTAGAAAGATCTATTGGAGGCATTAAAGATATGGGAGGCCTGCCAGAAGCATTATTTATTATCGATGTTAACAACGAAAAAATTGCGGTTGCTGAAGCAAGAAAGATGGGAATACCTATCATAGGATTAGTAGATACAAATTCAGATCCAGATAGTGTGGATTACGTAATACCTGGAAATGATGACGCGATTAGGTCAATCTCTTTAATTGCAAGACTTATATCGAATGCTTGTTTAGACGGAGCTTCCAAAGCTTCTGGCTTGGGTTCTAAAAAAGACGGTCCGGTTATCTTAAGAAAAAGTGAAGTAGAGGAATTAGAAGAATCCTCTTCAGAAGAAAAAAGTGAAGAATTATCACCTTCACCTGATGAACCATCTATAGAAAAATCAGTTTCAGAAACCGAAACAATGAAAGATTTGCCTGAAGAAAAAAAGGAGTAAGAATGAGCATAAGCGCAAGTGATGTAAAAAATTTAAGAGAAAAAACTGGGTTAGGAATGATGGAGTGTAAAAAAGCTTTAGAGGAAGCTAAAGGGGACGCTGAATTAGCTATTACAAATTTAAGAAAAAATAGCGCCCTTAAAGCCGAAAAAAAATCTTCGAGAACTGCAGTCGAAGGAGTAATTTTGTCTTCGACCGAAAATTCCAAAAATTCTATTTTGGTTGAAATTAATTGCGAAACAGACTTTGTTGCAAAAGATGAAAGTTTTTTAAAATTTACTGAAGAAGTTATGGAAACTTGTATTAATTCGTCTGGAGAAAGTCTAGAAAGTTTGCTTTCAAGTTCCTTAGAAGAGAAAAGACAAAATCTTGTTCAAAAGATAGGAGAAAATATAGTCATAAGAAGAAAATTTAATATTTCCGCCTCTTTTGTTTATTCTTATATTCATGGAAATAAAAAGATTGGAGTTCTTTTATCTCTTGAAAAAGACAATGAAGATTTAGGAAAAGATCTTGCAATGCATATTGCAGCATCTAGTCCGCTAGCGATAAATTCAGAAGATATTTCAAAAGATGTGGTCGAAAAAGAAAAGGAAATTATTGAAGCTCAAGTATCTGATTCAGACAAGCCTCAGGAAATAATTGAAAAAATGATTTCAGGAAGATTAAACAAATTTTTATCGGAAGTTAGTCTTGTGGACCAACCATTTGTAAAAGATCCTTCTATAAAAATAAGCGAACTTCTGAAAAATAATGATAACTCTGTTCTTGATTTTATAAGATATGAGGTTGGAGAAGGGATAGAAGTAGAGAAGAAAGACTTTGCTGAAGAAGTTCAAGCTCAACTAGATAGCTAATTTAACTAAAATGATAGTCGAAACGGAAATAGAAGCCAAAGAAGGAATGGCAAGAACAATCTCTGCTTTGGAAGTTGCTTTTCAAAGAATTAGAACAGGTAGGGCAAATCCAGCATTACTAGATTCAATAGAAGTTGATTATTATGGCAATCCCACTCCATTGAAACAGGTATGTAATGTTGCTGTTGAAAATGCAAAAACCTTATCCATATCTCCTTGGGAAAAAGATATGGTGATTCCTATCGAAAGAGCTATCCAGTCTTCAGATATAGGAATTCAACCAATAACATCAGGAGAAGTTATAAGAGTAATTCTTCCGGATCTAACAGAAGAAACCAGAAAAAATCTTATTAAAGTTGCAAAGACTGAGGCTGAAAATTCTAAAGTGTCAATAAGAAACCAAAGAAGAGACGCTAATGGAATGTTGAAAGAATATTTAAATGAAAAAGAAATTTCAGAAGATGATCTAAAAAGGGGAGAAGAGCTTATTCAGAAAGCAACGGATGAATTTATTAAAAAAGTAGATTCTCTCCTGGAAGAAAAAGAGAAGGATCTCCTTGATTTTTAGATAACTTATGAAAAATCTTCCAAATCATGTAGCCATAATTATGGATGGTAATACAAGATGGGCAGAAAATCAGAATCTAGATAAAAGCAAAGGCCACAAAGAGGGAGTCAAGAAAGCTAGGCTTGCTGTTGAATTTTTTTTAGAGAAGGAAATAGACAACTTAACCCTTTTTGCTTTTAGTACGGAAAACTGGGGAAGAGAAGAAAGAGAAGTAAAGGCTTTGCTTAAGCTTTTTCTTGAAGCTATAAATGAGCAAACGCCAGATCTAGTCAAAAATAAAGTCAAACTAAATTTTATTGGTGAAATTTCTAGGTTTGACAAGGTTCTAATGAACAAAATAAAAAATTCTCAAATAAAAACCAGCCAATACGATCCTAAGATGAATTTAAATATAGCTATAAGCTATGGCGGTAGATGGGATATAGAACAAGCTCTAAAGAAAATTATAAAAGATCTTTTAAAAAATAAAATTAAAATAAAAAATTTAAGTGAGGATTTGATATCCAACTATTTATCTACTTCTTCCATTCCTGATCCTGATCTCATAATAAGGTCGGCTGGAGAACAGAGAATAAGTAACTTTTTTCTATGGCAGGCAGCATACTCAGAAATGTATTTTATAAAAAAACTATGGCCAGATTTTATAGAAAAAGATTTTCAAGATTCTCTAGATGAATTTTCTTTAAGGAAAAGAAAATTTGGAGTGGAGACAGGTGCCTGAAATGTTTACAAGAGAAATCACCGGAATATTTATCCTATTTTTTTTATTAATATTAGTATTTTTAGCACCCCCTCTTGTTTTTAAAATGTCTCTTCTTATTATTTTTGGTTTTGCCTTAGCAGAACTGTATTTCTTGATAGAAAAGCCTTATTGGCCCTCAATAATAGTTTTTATTTTCCTCGCTGGATCTTTATTTTTATTAAGTTCATTTGAGCAAAATAGATCTTTATTTTTATATGCAATCTCTATATCAGCAATAAATGATTCAGCAGCGTTTTACGTAGGAAAAAAATATGGCTCTAGAAAAATTTTTCCTGACACTAGTCCAAATAAAACTCTTGAAGGTTTGTTAGCAGGCATCTTTATTTCTAGTAGCTTATTATTTTTAATCGCTTATTTAAAAGTTTTTAATTTCGATAAGATTTTTTTCATGAATTCAGGCATGTCTCTTTTTGTTATATTGCTGATATGTTCTATTTTTGCCGTTATAGGAGATTATCTTGAAAGCAAAATTAAAAGAATTGCTAAAGTTAAAGATTCTGGTTCTCTTTTACCTGGACACGGAGGGATGTTGGATAGAGTGGATAGTCATATATTTGTAATACCATTATTTTTTATTATCTCAGGAGCAACTCTGTGAAGAATGTAGTAATTCTAGGATCTACTGGCTCTATTGGAAAATCAACTATTGAAGTAATTGAGGCCAACAAAGATGATTTTTTTATCGCAGGCCTAGTTGCAAAATCTAATGAAAAATTACTGACCGAACAAGCTGAAAAATTCAATGTAAAGAATGTTTGTTTAACTGACCAAACTTCTAAAAATGAAAAATTTATATCTGAATCTAAAATGGAGGATTTAATTGTAGGTGATCAGGTAGATATAGTTGTCGCTGCAATTTCTGGAGTAGTAGGACTTAAAACTATTTTAAAGGCTGTGAAAGCTGGGAAAAGAGTTCTTATTGCTAATAAAGAGCCTTTGGTTGCCGCAGGAGAAATTTTAATGAGGGAGGCCGAGAAATATAATTCAGAAATTATTCCAATTGATTCTGAACATTGTGCCATTCATCAGTGTCTGCAAAATATAGATAAAAAAGATTTAAGTAAAGTAATAATCACTTGTTCAGGAGGACCTTTTTTAGGAAAAAAGCAAAAAGATCTAAAAGAAATTTCTATAGAAGATGCCTTAAATCATCCCGTATGGAAAATGGGGAATAAAAATCTTATTGATTCTGCTACTTTGATGAATAAGGCTCTTGAGATAATTGAGGCAAAATGGCTTTTTAATTTAAGTAGTGAGGAAATTGATGTGATTATTCATCCACAAAGCATAATTCACTCAATGATAGAAACCACCGATCATTCTATTCTTGCGGTATTGTCAGAGCCTGATATGAAAATCTGCATAGCATATGGATTAGGCTATCCAAATAAAATAAAAAGTTTATCAAAACCTCTCAATCTTATAGAAAATAATTTGTTGGAGTTTATAGACATAAATGAAATCGATTTTCCGTCTATAAAATTTGCAAGAGATGCTTTGGTTTCGGGTGGGATAATGCCGGCAGTAATGAATGCTGCTAATGAGATTGCAGTAGAAAGATTTATCAATAATGAGATTAAGTTTGATTTAATTTTTGATATTATTGAACACGTAATGGAGAAATTTGATATAGAAGAGTCTATTATTGATCCTACGTTAGACCAAATCATAAACGCTGATGAAAAAGCCAGATTAACTTCTGTAAAATATATAAATAACATTCAATGAATTCTCTTATTTACATAATTGGTTTTATAACTTTGATATTGGTCATTACTGCCATTCATGAGGCTGGACACTATTCTGTAGCAAGATTTTTTAAAGTAACAATCTTAGATTTTTCAATTGGAATGGGAAGATCTTTAAAATCTTGGAAAGATAAAGCTGAAACAGAATTTCATCTCAGAATCTTGCCAATCGGGGGCTTCGTGAAAATGAAGGGAGAAGAGGAAGGAGATGATGCTAATTCTAAAGACTCTTTTGCTTCAAAAAAATATTACCAAAAAGTTTTAATCTTACTTGCTGGTCCCTTTGCAAACTTTTTTCTGGCTATCATTATTTTGACGGGATTAAATATTTACGGAAATACCTCTCTTTCATCTCTAGCAGGATTCATAGATAAAGACAGCCCGTCTTTTCAGGCTGGATTTACTAAGGGTGATGTTATTTTGAAGATAGATTCTTATAAAGTTTATACTCGTTCTGAAGCTCAAATGGCTCTTTCTAGAAGGCTTGGAGAAACAGGTGATATAACTTTTTTGGTTAGATCGAAAGAAAATGAAAAGATCTTGAATGTCTCTATCAAAAATTGGTTACAAGGAGAAGAACCTTCAGATCTATTAAAAAACTTAGGAATTAACATTCCGATTAAGCCGATTATTGGAAAAGTTTTAAAAAATAGTCCTGCTGAAAATTCAGGTTTAGAAACAGATGACGAAATTCTTGCTATTGATAACCAAGTTGTTGCTTCGTGGTCCGAAATTAAAAGTAATATAAATAATAATTTAGGTTTGCAGTCTGTTTTTAAAGTAAAGAGAAATGAAGAAATAATCTACCTTTCCGTAGTTCCTGAGTTTTCTGATGAAAATAATGAATACTTAATAGGAATTTCAGCTTCAAACAAGGTCTCACAAGAGGCTTTAATTTACCAAAGAGAAAATCCATTATCTGCATTTACTAAAGCTTCAGTTCAAACATACAACGTCGTTGGCGATTCTTTTGAATTTTTATATAAAATGATAACTGGTTATGTTTCTCCTAAAAATTTAGGAGGTCCAGTAATGATAGGTCAATTTGCTGGTGAATCGCTCATATATGGTGGTTTTTACTCATTTCTTTTGTTAATTAGTTACGTGAGTATTGGTCTAGGAGTAATAAATCTTGTACCAATTCCAATTTTAGATGGAGGACAAATTGTTATTTTAACAATCGAAAGACTCAAAGGATCCCCTATTTCTCCAAGAATTTTAGATTTTACATATAGGTTTGGGATATCGGCAGTTGTTTTATTAATGGTTTTTGCCTTCATGAACGATATTTCTAGAATCGGAGTCTAAAAAATGTTTTTAAGTAATGCAAAAAGAATATTTATTTTAATATTTCTTTTAGGGATGACTCCTGCTGTTTCCTCAGAAGAAACCTGGATAGTTGAGGATATTAGAATAAGTGGCTTGCAAAGAATTTCTGCAGGTAGCATTTTTTCAAATATTCCAATCACAATAGGAGATAAAGTCAGTTTGGAAGATATTCAAAACATCACTAAATCAATTTTTGGTACAGGAAATTTTGATGACATTCAAATAGGCAGAGACGGAAGCGCTTTATTAATAAACTTAAAAGAAAGGCCAACAATTGATGAAATTTCTATCGAAGGAAATGAAGCAATAAAATCTGAAAGTTTACTTGATGGTTTAAAGAAATCAGGAATTTACAGAGGAACATTATTTAAAAGATCAGTTTTTGAAAATTTGAGTTCTGAACTTGAAAGACAATATATCTCCCAAGGAAGGTATGGGGCAGATGTAAAAGTTTCTTCAGAGAATTTAGAAAGAAATAGAGTAAAATTAAATATTGAAATTGATGAAGGCTCTACTGCTCGTATAAAAAAAGTCAACATAGTAGGAAATGAAAACTTTTCTGAAGAAGAGCTTTTAAGGTTCTTCAAATTGAAACCTAGAACTTGGAGATCAATATTTTCAAAAAGAGAGCCATACTCAAAAGAAAATTTAAAAGGAGATCTAGAGAATCTAGAGTCTTTTTATAAAAATAGAGGATATCTCAAGTTTAATGTCGATTCCTCAATTGTGTCTTTATCAAAAGATAAAAAAAATATTTTTATAACAATCAATATTTCTGAAAATACCATTTTTTATACCAATGAGGTCTCCTATGCAGGAGATTTGCCTGACGCCATTTCTCCCATTTTAATTCTTCAAAAAACACAATATATTGTTCCTAATACTCCTTTTTCTCAAGAAGCACTCACTTTTGCAGAAGATGAAATTACATCTTTAATGAGTAATCAGGGCTTTTCCGCTGCTGAGGTTGTTGCTTCAACCGAGGATTCTGATAAAGAAGGGTTCGTAGACGTAACAGTTTTTATTGATCCTGGACAAAGGACATATATAAGAAAAATTAATTTTTCTGGAAACAAGAGGACTCATGATGTTGTTTTGCGGAGAGAAATGAGACAGATGGAGGGTTCTTGGGCTTCAGATGTGCTTTTAGAAAATTCTAAAAGAAGGCTGGATAGACTTGGATATTTTAAGGAAGTTGAATATGAAACAGTTCCCGTCCCTGGAGAAAGCGACAAGATCGATGTAAATTTTTCTGTTGAGGAGGAGTTTTCCGGATCAATAGCAGGAAGTCTTGGTTATGGAGCTTATGGGTTTAGTTTAGGAGCAAATTATTCTGAATCAAATGCTTTTGGCACAGGAAATAGGATAACGATAGGAATTAATTCTAGTGATTATCAAACTAATTTACAATTTAACTTCTTTGATCCTTATTTTACTATTGATGGAATAGGATTAGGTTATGGAGCATATTACTCTTCCTCTGATTATTCAGCTTTCAACGCATCTGCTTATAGCACTGATGCAATTGGGTTTTCTTCAAATTTAGTTCTTCCAATTAACGAAATACAACAATTAGGGTTGTCTGCAGCACTGGATCAAACAAAATTAAAAACAGACATATATTCTTCACAGCAATTACTAGATTACGTAAATTCTGAAGGCGACACCCAAGATTCAATTACCCTTGGCGCGAGTTGGACAAGAAATACTCTAAATAGAGGATTATTTCCTACCGCAGGAACTTTGAATCAAGTTTCAACTAATATCGCTATTCCTCCCAGTGATGTCACTTATGGAAAGGTTAGATATAATTTTAAATATTACAGACCAATCTTTTTCAATTTAATTTTTTCAACAAGAAATGAAATTGGAGCCTTGTTTGCATATGGAGATACTGAAAATTCTCCACCTTATGAAAATTTTTACGCAGGCGGCTTGAAGTCTGTGAGAGGGTTTAAGCAAAACACATTAGGCCCTAGAGCTGTTTATAGTAATGGTCAATTTTTTTCCAATAGGCCTTCAGGAGGTGCATATCTTCTAGAAGGCGGTTTTGATTTTATCTTTAATTTAGCTTTCTTAGATGACACAAGATCAGTAAGAAGTTCTTTATTTATTGATTACGGAAATGTTTTTAGTGATGAATGCAAAATCTATGAACTGCAATGTAGTGAATTTGATTTATCAGAATTAAGATATTCAGTTGGCCTAGGTTTTACTTGGATTACTCAATTAGGCCCGTTGTCTTTTTCTATTTCTTCTGCCTTGAATAATGATGAATATGACGAGACAGAGGCATTTCAATTTGAAATAGGAAATCAGTTTTAATTATAAATTCTTCTGTATAATTCAAGAATTACAAAATTCAATTTTATTAGTTTACTCGGAGAAGATTTATGAAAAAGATAGTTTTAGTTTTATTATTAGTTTCGTCAGCGATTTTTTCTATTTCTGTAAGTGCAATCGAAGGTATTGCAGTTATAGATTATAGGACTGTATTTTTAGGTACTGATCTTGCGAGAGAAAGATTTGAAGAATTAAGAGATTCTGGCGAATATAAAATCATTAGTGATGAATCACAAAAAAAACAACAAGAGTTGATATCTGTTTCAGAAGAGCTTCAAAAAGAAAGTAAGACGATGTCGGATGAAGAAAAAGCAAATATGCAGAAAAAAGCTCAAACTCTTTATCAAGATTTACAATATGCTAATCAAAAAGCACAAGCCCTTGAAGCAGAACTTCTTCAAAAGCTTGAGGCAGAACAAACTCCAAACGTCCAAAAAGTTATTAACGAACTAGTTAAAGCAAAAAAAATAAGTTTGTTATTTAATAGTGGAGCATTACTTGCTTTCGACGCATCAAATGATGCTATAAATGTTACTCCTGAAGTAATAAATTTACTCAATCAAGCAAATAAAGAAAAATAAGTTTAAGCTTGAGTGAGAATAATTTTAATCTTCAAAAGATTGCTGATCTTCTAGACGGCAAAATAAACGGAGATGAAAAGCAGGAGGTTAAAAGTCTTTTGCCTTTGGATCTTGCTGGTAAAGAAGATATATCTTTCTTTTACAATAAAAAGTTCATAGACAAGCTAAAGACAACAAAAGCCAAAGCAGTAATTTTAGAAAAAGAATTTGAAGATTTATTCCACTCAAACTCTATCGTTGTAAAAGATGCTCACATAGCTTATGCGAAACTAACTCAAATATTTAAAGATCAAATTAAGAAAGTAGGAGTGAACCCTTCGGCTGTAGTTGAATCTAAAAATATTGATCCGAGTTCTTATATAGGGCCAAACGTAATTATAGAAGAAGGAGCTGAGGTAGGTAAAAATGTAAAGATTCTTGGAGGAGTATTTGTAGGCTCAGAGACAAAAATAGAGGACGATACTTTAATTTATCCAAATGTATCTCTTTACTCAAAAACAAAGATAGGCAAGAAATGCATAATTCATTCCAACTCTGTTCTAGGTTCAGATGGCTTAGGGTTTGCTAATAAAGATGATAAATGGGAAAAAATTGAACATTTAGGAATAGTCAATATAAAAGACGAGGTTGAAATTGGAGCTGGATGCACAATAGACAAATCTTCTACAGGAGAAACTTTAATAAACTCAGGAGTAAAATTAGATAATCAAGTTCACATAGCACACAATTGTGTAATAGGAGAAAACAGCATTATTGGAGCTAAAACTGCAATCGCTGGAACTACGATAGTTGGGAAAAGATGTAAAATTGGTGGAGGTTGTGGAATTATTGATAATATAGAGATATGTGATGATGTTACAGTTACACCCATGTCCTTTGTTACTAAGTCTATTTCAAGCGAAGGAATGTATTCTGGCGGATCAATGTTAATGGAACATAAAAATTGGTTAAAGTACTCTGCTAAATTAAATCGAGAAATTAAAAAGTGAATATCGAAGATATAAAAAAACTTTTACCCCATAGATATCCTGCTTTATTAGTCGATAGAGTCGTAGAAATAGAACTAAATAAATATATAAAAGCATATAAAAATATTACAACTAATGAGCCTCATTTTATTGGTCATTTTCCCGATAAAGAAGTTTTTCCTGGCGTTTTAATTCTAGAGGCTATGGCTCAAGCATCAGGTATTTTGGGTTTTGCAACCATGAATAAAACTCCTGAAGAAGGATCTATTTATTATTTTGTGGGAGCCGACAATCTAAGATTTAAGAGACCCGTTATTCCTGGCGACAGATTGATTTTAGAATCAACAAAGCTATCTGATAAAAAAGGAATATGGAAATTCGAATGCAAAGCATCAGTAGATGAAGAGTTTGTTTGTTCCGCAACAATTCTTTGCGCTGATAGACCAAAATAATGATACATAAGCTTGCTTTGATTGACCCAAAAGCAAAAATAGATGAAGGGGTCAATATAGGAGCCTATTCAGTTATCGGCCCAGAAGTGGAAATAGGAAAAGGTTCAAAAATCCATTCTCACGTTGTTATAGAAGGACCCACAAAAATTGGAAAGCTTAACGAAATATTTCAATTTGCTTCAGTAGGAGGAGATCCTCAAGATAAGAAATATAAAGGTGAAAAAACTTTTTTAGAAATAGGCAATGAAAATATAATTAGAGAAGGAGTCACCATAAATAGAGGCACCACTCAGGAAGATTCCTTAACGAAAATAGGATCTAAAAATTTAATAATGGCTTATTGCCATATCGCTCATGACTGTGAAATCGCAGATGAAGTGGTCCTAGTTAATAATTCTTCTTTGGCGGGGTGTGTAAAAATAGAAAAGGGAGCGATATTGGGAGGATTTACGTTAGTACATCAATTTTGCAAAGTTGGACAATATAGTTTTTCTGCAATGGGCAGTTCGGTTGGAAAAGATATTCCAGCTTTTGTAAGAGTTAGTGGAAGTCCTGCTTATCCAAGAGGCCTTAATACAACTGGAATTCAGAGACTAAATTTAAGCAAGGAAGTATCAGATGCCTTAAAGGAATCTTATAAAATACTTTATTTAAGAAATTTGAAACTTAAAGATGCAATCTCCGAAATTTCAGAAAAAATGAATGGTATTTCAGAAATACAAACATTGTTGAATTCCTTAACCTCATCAAATAGAGGTATCGTTAGATAACTGTGAGAAAGATTAAAGTTGCTTTTTCAGTTGGCGAAGAATCAGGTGATTTCTTAGGAGCGCAGTTAATAAAAAATTTAAAAAAAAAGTACCCTGATATTAGTTTCATTGGCTTAGCAGGAAATCAAATGAAGAAAGAGGGGATGAACTCTCTTTTTCCGATTGAAGATTTGTCTGTAATGGGATTAATTGATCCATTAATAAATTTGAGTAAACTTTTAAAAAGAAGAAAACAACTTATTGATTTAATTTTTAAGGAACAACCTGATTTTTTTATTGGAATTGATAGCCCTTCATTCAATTCAGGAATTGCAAAAAAAATAAAATCTAAGACTAATATCAAAACAATTCAGTATGTATGTCCTCAATTTTGGGCTTGGAGAAAAGGAAGGGCTAAAAGGTTTAAGACTTATCTAGACCATATTTATAGCATTCTTCCTTTTGAAGATGAATTATTAAAGAAGGCTGGAATGTCATCAAATTTCATAGGACACCCTCTTGCAGATCAATTTGATATAGAACCAGATAAAAAAGGTGCAAAAGAAAAATTACTCTTGTCCGAAGATAAAAAATATATTGCATTATTGCCAGGCAGCAGAAACTCTGAAATAAATAACCACCTTAAAATTTTAGAAAATGTTGCAAGAAATTACTCTCAATCAAATCCAAACTATCACTTTCTAATTTCATTAACAAAAGAAAGTTTAATCAAAGAAGACAGATACCTTAACGAAAAAAATATTACTCTTATGAAGGGCAACACAAGAGAAGTTTTGAAAGCTTGCGATTACGGAGTTATAACATCCGGAACCGCAACTTTAGAGGCCATGCTTAGTAAGATGCCTTTCTGTGCAATTTATAAAAGCAATTCACTTAGTAATTTTATAATTACAAGATTGCTTCTTCAGTTAGATTTTATTTCTCTTCCAAATATATTGGCTAATAAAAAGTTAATTCCAGAACTTAGACAAAATAAATTAAAGACTAAAAATATCATTAACGAATTGAATCAAATGATTAATAAATCTAACGAAGATTTAATAGCTGAGTTTAAAAATTTACATCGTTCTTTGTTAAATGAAGATCAGAATAAATTTACAAATATAATTGATAAATTAATTTAAAATTTTGAAAAAACTAATAGTTGGCGTTGATGAGGTTGGAAGGGGTTGCATTGCAGGACCAGTAGTTGCAGCAGCTGTTATTCTTGGAAAAGCTGAATCATTGCCATTAAAAGACTCAAAGTTATTATCTTCAAAAAAAAGACTTTTTTTATCAAACGAAATAAAAAAAAATTGTATAGAGTTTTCTGTAGCAGAAATTTCATCAAGTAAAATTGATGAATTAAATATACGTATGGCATCTTTATTAGCAATGAAACATGCCATTAAAAAGTTGAAAAAAAGAAATATTGAAATAATTGTCGATGGGATAGATAAAATTGATACTTCATTTCCGTGCAAGGCAATAATTAAAGCGGATAATATTTTTAAAGAAGTAATGGCAGCCTCAATAATAGCTAAAGTTTATAGGGATCAAATTATGGAGAATTTAGATAAGAAATATCCTGAATATTTATTTTCTAAGCATAAAGGGTATCCTACAAAAGATCATTTGCATGCATTAAAAAATTTTGGTTCTATATCAGAGCATAGAAAAACGTTTAGCCCTGTAAAGAAATTAAATGAATAAATTTACCCATCTTAATTTACATTCGGAATACTCCATTCAAGACGGGTTGGTTAGAATAAATGATCTTGCAAATAAAGCCTCAGAGTTAAACTTTGAGAGCTTAGCGATAACAGATATTTCAAATTTATTTGGATTTATTAAATTTTATAAAGAATTAAGAAAAAAGGGCATAAAGCCTATTTGTGGTTCTGATTTTTCTCTCATGGGAGAAAATTCAAATTCTGGAAATCTTCAATTGCTTGTCAAAAATCATAATGGATATAAGAATTTAATACGTTTAATTTCTAAGGCTCACACAAGCGGGAAGGTTAATGGTAATCCTTATTTATCAATTCAAGACTTAGAAGTTTTTTCTGAGGATCTTTTATTAATTACAGGAGGGATAGATAGTCAAATCGGCCAATCAATTTTGGCAGGAAAGTTAGATATAGCTTTGAAACAAGTTAAGTATCTAAGAAATATTTATAAAGAAAATTTCTTTCTACAATTAACTCGAACAGGAAAGAATCAAGAAGAACTTTGCAATCAAGCTCTAATTGAGTTTTCTAACGAATTAGGAATTCCAGTTGTCGCTACTAATCAAGTTAGGTTTTTGGGTAAAGAAGATTTTGAAGCCCATGAAACTAGAGTATGTATTCAATCTGGACATGTTTTAGGAGATCAAAGAAGACAGAGATTTTATGAAGATTCTCAATACTTTAAATCAACAAAGGAAATGAACGAACTTTTTAGTGATATTCCTGAAGCTCTGTCTAATTCTTATGAGATATCTAAAAAATGTAATCTAGAGATTGAAACAGGAATCTATGTTTTGCCAGATTTTGAAACACCAACAGAAGCGAGTGAGGCAAATTATTTAAAAGACTTAATACAAAAAGGAATAACAAAAAAACTTGGATTAGATAATCCTTCTCAAATCTCAGATATTTATAAAGAAAGATTGGACTATGAACTAGGAGTAATTCTAGAGATGGGCTATGAAGGATATTTTCTTATTGTTGCTGATTTTGTAAATTGGGCTAAACAAAATTCTGTGCCAGTCGGACCAGGCAGAGGATCTGGAGCAGGTTCTTTAATAGCTTATGCAATTGGTATTACAGGAATAGATCCAATTAAGTATGATTTATTATTTGAAAGATTCTTAAACCCAGATCGAATTAGTAATCCGGACTTTGATATAGATTTTTGCAGAGATGGAAGGGAGAAAGTAATTGAATATGTTACGGAAAAATATGGGAAAGATGCCGTGGCTCAAATATGTACATTTGGAACAATGGCTGCTAGAGCAGTTGTAAGGGATGTAGCAAGAGCACAAGGTAAGTCTTACGGATTAGCTGACAGACTAGCTAAAATGATTCCCTTTAGTCCAGAGATGACGCTCGAAAAAGCATTAAAGGATAATGCTGATTTAAGAAGAACTTTAAAAACAGATGAAGATGCATCTGAAATTTTTGATATGGCTAAAAAATTAGAGGGTGTAATAAGGAATGTTGGAAAACATGCTGCAGGAGTTGTCATGGCTCCTTCTGAAATTAATGATTACTCTCCTTTATATCTTGATGAAACAACGAATACTCTCGCTACACAATTTGATATGAAAGATATTGAATCTGTTGGGCTACAAAAATTTGATTTCCTTGGATTAAAAACTCTTACGGTAATAAATAAAGCATTAATAGAGATTAACAAATCAAGAAATAAAATAAATTTAGAACCTATAGATATAGATTTAATTGATTTGGAAGATAAAGGCACATTTGATTTATTGCAGAAAGGTCTCTCAACAGCTGTATTTCAGTTAGAGTCGAGGGGGATTAAAGAATACATCGTAAAATTAAAACCGAGCAATTTCGAAGATATTATCGCTTTAGTTGCCCTTTATAGACCTGGGCCTTTAGAAATGAAAATGGTAGATACCTATATAAATAGAAAAAAAGGAATTGAAAAGACAAGATATGGAGACGAACACGTAGAAAAAATTCTTAAAAATACTTACGGAGTTATTGTTTATCAAGAACAAGTTATGCAATTGGCTCAAGAATTTTCAGGATTTACTCTTGGGCAGGCAGATTTGCTTAGAAGGGCAATGGGGAAAAAAATACCGGAAGAAATGGAAAAACAAAGACCTGTATTTATAGATGGAGCAATTAAAAAAGGAAAATCATCAAGATTTGCTGAAGGCTTATTCGATCAAATTGAAACATTTGCAGGATATGGTTTTAATAAGTCCCATTCAGCAGCTTATGCAATGATTTCTTATCAAACTGCTTGGTTGAAATCTCATTATCCCGCCCAATTTATGGCTGCAGCTTTATCTTCTGAAATGGGAGATGCAGATAAAATTCAACTTTTACTGGACGATGGTAAAGCTCTCGGATTAAAAATTCTTCCTCCGGATATAAACTTAAGTATTAAAGATTTTGTAGCTATAGATAATGAAACAATAGTATTTGGTCTTGGAGCCATAAAAGGAGTTGGGGATCCAGCCATAGAAGATATAATTTCAGAAAGATCAAAAAAAACTTTTCAAAATTTAAATGAATTTGTTTCTAGAGTAGATTTAAAAAAAGTAGATAAAAGGTCTCTAGAGCCTTTAATAAAATCTGGAGCATTAGATAGTTTTGAAGATGATAGATTTGTAATGTTGAATAAATTAGAAGGTGCTCTAAAATTTGCCCGCCAAAAAATAGAATTAAAAGAAAGCAAGATAGATGATCTGTTTGGAGAAATTAGCGATTCTATTGAAGTAAAAGATTATAAAATAAAAAATAAATTTGAAGAATACGGAAAAGCAAAGCTTGAATTAACTTCGTTAGGCTTTTATCTAACTGCTCATCCAATGGACGAGCAAGGTTGGGAAGCAAGAAAAATATCTCCTGAACCTATAACCTCTTTATCAGCCGGAAAACATACACAAAGGTGTGCTGGTGTAGTCATAACTCATAAAAAAATTAATACTAGAAGAGGACCACTGGTATTTGCCACTCTTGATGATAAGTCGGACAGAATTGAATTAATTATTTCAGGAGATGTTCTAGAAAAGTTTAACCATCAATTAGATAATGAAAAAATAATAGTCGTTGATGGAGAAATTTCAATTGATAATTCTAAAGAAAAAGAAAATCTTGGTTTAGCAAAAAAAATGAATGTTTCTTCAATGCTTACTTTAGAACAAGCAAGAATGAAGTTTGCTAGAAAGTTGACTATTAGCATTAATAGCAAGGATACTTCTTTACTAGATAAAAATATAAGGGAGTTAAAATTAATTTCGTCTAATGAAATAGCAGAGGGTTGTCCTGTTGAAATAAAGTATTCTTCAAACGAGGTAGATGCTGAGATGGATATAGCAGATAATTTTAAAATTTTATTAAATGATTTTAATTTAAAAAAACTTGTACAAAATTATGGCGAAGAAAACTTAGATATTAATTATTTCACTAGGCAATAAATGGCATACACATATTTAGAATTTGAAAAACCTATAAGCGATCTAGAAAGTAAGATTGAAAAACTTAGAATTTCTGGAGATGTTAATAAAGATATAGAATCTGAAATTAGCAAACTTAGCTCTCAAATAGAAAAATTAACAGAAGAGGTTTATTCAAATTTATCAATTTGGCAAAAAGTGCAAGTAGCTAGACATCCTCATCGCCCTCATTTTTCGGATTACATTGAAAATGTATTTTCTGATTTTGATGAGTTACATGGAGATAGAGTTTTTGGAGAGGATAAAGCGATTATTGGAGGATTGGCAAGATTTAAAAAAAGACCTGTGGTTATCGTCGGGCAAGAAAAAGGAAAATCCACAGAAGATAAAATATCTAGAAATTTTGGGATGGCACAACCTGAAGGCTATAGGAAAACAGCTCGTTTAATGAAAATGGCGGAAGATTTTGATCTGCCGTTAATATCCTTTATAGATACCCCAGGAGCATATCCAGGAATTGAAAGCGAGGAAAGAGGAATGAGTGAAGCTATTGCAAAAAATCTAAGTTTACTTTCTAACTTAAAAACTCCAGTTATTGTCATTATCACTGGAGAAGGTGGCTCCGGAGGAGCATTAGCAATAGGCGTAGGAGATCATGTTTGTATGTTGGAGCATTCTATCTATGCTGTAGCATCACCAGAGGCTTGCGCTTCAATAGTTTGGAGAGATGGGTCGAAGGCTAAAGATGCAGCAGAAGCCATGAAAGTTGATGCATCTAGTCTCCAAAATTTGGGTTTAGTAGATCAGGTTATAAAAGAGCCTTTAGGAGGGGCTCATCGAGACTTGAGAGGCGTATCTAATTCTATTTCTCAAGTTATAGAAGAAAAATTATTAACTTTTGATGAAATAGACATTTCTGATTTATTAGATAAGAGATATGAAAAAATCATGTCCTATGGTTCTATATAAAATAAAAGTTGAATCCTTTAGAAAAAAAATTAGAGTCCTTAATAGACAATAAAACAAAAAATTATTTTGTTGCTTTTAGCGGCGGGGTGGATTCAACAGCTCTTCTATACTGTGTTAATGAGACTTTAAAGCTTGTAGATGGAGTTTCTTTAACTGCTTTGCATATTAATCATAATTACTCTGGCAAATCTTCGGAGTGGAAAAAACATTGTATTGATTTTTGTAATAAAAGAGATATCAATCTTTTAACTTATGACTTAGATATTTCGCTTATAAAAGGAGCAAGTTTAGAAAATCAACTTAGAGAATTAAGGTATAAAATATTTGAAGAAACTCTTAACGCAGGAGGAAAAATTTTTCTAGGTCATCATTTAGATGACAATGTTGAAACACTATTCTTAAGGTTATTCAGAGGAACGGGCCTTAAGGGAGCTAAATCTATTCCGTTTAGAAGATCCCTAGGAAAAGGTGAACTGGTAAGGCCTTTTTTAGATGTTGCTAAAAAAGATATTGAAGCATATGCGCAAGAAAAAGAACTTAATTTTATAAATGATGATTCAAATGAGGATATTTCTTTTGATAGAAATTTTATAAGAAAAGAAATCTTACCTTTAGTTGAAAAGAGATGGCCAAAATATAACTATAATTTAAGTAAATTTATTCAAAATGCTAATGAATCTTATGAGATCGTTTTAAGCCAAACAGAAAAAGATTTTAACTCTGTTTCCTCTGACAAAAAAAATAAAATAGTTTTATCAAAATTGATTAGCTTTCCTAAAAATAAGCAAAAAAATATTATTATTTATTGGATAGATTCTTTAGGGTTAAATATTCCAAATACCAAAATCTTGAATGAAATTGTAGAAAAATTTGTTTTTGCTATAAAAGACAAGAATCCTAAATTTATTTGGGGAACCTCAGAAAAAGAAGGTTCAGTATGTTTGAAAATTAAAAAAGACTTTCTAATTGCTCAATCAATAACCTGACCTATTAAGTCCGTTAATTATTGCCTGAAATGAAGCCACAACAGTATTTTGATTTATTCCGATACCCCATAGAATTTGATCTTTAATGGCAAGTTCAATATAAGCCGCTGCAGATGCATCTGATCCAGATGCGATAGCATTTTGCTGATAATCAGAGACTTTTAAGTTTAAGTCTAGGTTGTTTGATATAGCATTTATAAAGGAATCAATAGGCCCATTACCTTTCCCAGATAAAGTATGAGTTTTCCCTTTGATATTCAAAGACAAGGTTATCTCATCAATTTGATCGTTTTTATCATTTTTTGAAATAATTTCATGGTTTAAATATTCATACTTTCCTTCAACTTTAATGTAAGTTTTATTAAAGGTTTCCCAAATTAATTCAGCTTCTAGTTCTTTTCCAGATTGATCTGCTATTTTTTGAATAACTCTTGAAAAATCAATTTGCAGTCTTCTTGGCAAAGACAATCCATGATCTTTTTCAATAATATAGGCAACACCACCTTTGCCCGATTGACTATTTATTCTTATAACAGCCTCATAATTTCTTCCAACATCTTCGGGATCTATAGGAAGGTAGGGCACTTTCCATGCAGGATCATTTGATTCTCTCATTGCATCAAACCCTTTCTTTATTGCATCTTGATGAGATCCGGAAAAAGCAGTAAAAACCAAATCTCCAGCATATGGATGTCTTGGATGGATTGGAAGTTGATTACAATATTCAACTTCCCTCATAACCTTGTTTATATCCGAAAAATCAAGCTTAGGATCTACTCCCTGCGTTAATTGATTTAATGCCAAAGAAACAATATCAACATTTCCAGTTCTTTCTCCATTTCCAAAAAGCGTACCTTCAACTCTGTCTGCACCTGCCATTAAGCCTAGTTCTGCTGCAGCAATACCTGTTCCTCTATCATTATGAGGATGAAGACTTACTAAAACATTCTCTCTTTGATCTAAATTTCTACACATCCATTCTATTTGGTCAGCATAAATATTTGGGGAAGCTAGCTCTACAGTAGCTGGCAAATTCATAATGGTTTTAATCTCTTTATTTGGTTCCCAGATTTCATTTACTTTATTACATACTTCAACTGCATACTCTAATTCTGTTCCCGTAAAGCTTTCAGGACTATATTCAAACTGCCAATTTGTATTCGTATTTTTAATAGCAAGATCTTTGACGAGTCTTGCTCCATCTGTTGCAATTTTTAGAATACCATTCTTGTCTTGCTTAAATACAACTTCTCTCTGAAGGGTAGAAGTAGAATTATATAAATGCATTATGACGTTTTTAGCTCCCTTTACAGATTCAAATGTTCTTTCTATCAAATGTTCTCTTGCTTGAGTTAAAACTTGAATTTTTACATCTTCAGGAATAAGATTTTTTTCGATTAGTTCTCTTACAAAATTGAATTCAGTATCTGAAGCTGAAGGAAATCCTACTTCGATTTCTTTGAATCCTAAATCTACCAACAATGAAAAAAATCTTAATTTTTTTTCCATTCCCATCGGCTCAATCAAGGATTGATTACCATCACGTAAATCCACACTACACCAAATAGGCGATTTGACTATTTGTTGCGTAGGCCAAGTCCTATCATCTAAATCTATGACCTTAAAGGGAGAATATTTATTTATTGAGCTATTTACTATTTCTTTCAACTTAATTCCTATTTTATTCTAAAATAACATACAGGGCTTGCATTATGAACATGGACGAAAATTTTATAAAGGAAGTTGGCATTCAACAATGGAAATTGAACGATAGCTTCCAATTTAAAAATAATAAAATCAAGGTTAATAAACATATAGATTTTTCTAAAAAGGAAGAAGAATTTTTATATACAATTTCCAAGTCTTTTGGACTAGATTTTGTAGAAAAAGATTCATTAAAAATATATAAATTCTTAATTAAAAATAATATTTTAATCGACCCGGATATAGATAAACTTATGAAGGATCCAGATGCTAAACGAAAAATTTGGAACGAAAATTCTTAATATAAAAAAAATGACTCATAAAGATCTAGAGGAGGTCTTTAATATAGAAAATCTTTCAAATCCAACGCCCTGGAGTAAAGCAAGCTTTTCAGATTGCTTAAAAGGCTTTTATCAGAATTTAATCGTTTTAGTAGATAATGAAATTGTGGCTTTCTGTATTATGACTATAAATTTTACGGAGTCTCATTTGCTTAATATTTCCGTGCACCCTGATTGTAGGCATAAGGGAATTGGAGAAATTTTACTTAAAGAATCTGAAAAAAGATCGTTAAAAAAAGGAATTAAGGATATTTTTCTAGAAGTGAGAAAATCTAATATTCACGCTATTTCTTTTTACAAAAAGAATGGATATAGATATGTTGGGATTCGAAAAAATTATTACAAGTTAGAGGTAGGTAGAGAAGACGGCCTCATATTTACGAAACATTTAAAAATTAGTAAATTAAACAGCTTTTTAAATCAAATGACATATATGATAACCAATATTTTAAATATCAAAAATTAGGCGAGGTAAAAATGGAGTTTAGAAAATTAGGAAACACAGATATTGATGTCAGTATCATCTGTCTTGGCACTATGACATGGGGACAACAAAATACTGAAGACGAAGGACATGAACAAATGGATTATTCAGTTGATCAAGGTGTAAATTTCTTTGATACAGCTGAGTTATACGCAATCCCTCCCAAAGAAGAGACTCAAGGAAGAACAGAAGAAATTATAGGTACATGGTTTAAAAAAAATAAGAACAGAGACAAAATAATTTTAGCAACAAAAGTTGCTGGTAGAAGCGGCATGAAGTGGTTTCGTGGTGGGGAAACTAGGCTGGATAGAAAAAATATTGAAGCTGCAATTGAGGGAAGCTTAAGAAGACTTCAAACTGATTATATTGATTTGTACCAACTACACTGGCCAGACCGACCTTTAAATATTTTCGGCGGAGGCTTAGGAGCATACAAGCACTATGATATGGAAAGTATTGAAATTTCTGAAACATTAGAGGTTTTATCAGAAATTGTTAAAACTGGAAAAGTTAGAAATATAGCGCTTTCAAATGAGACGCCATGGGGCCTGTCTGAGTTTATTAATAAGTCAGAAACTCTGAACTTTCCTAGAGTTCAGTCCGTTCAAAATGCCTATAATTTACTAAATAGAACATACGAGTATGGTATGTCAGAATTCGCTCATAGAGCATCTGTAGGATTGCTAGCTTATTCTCCATTAGCTCAAGGTTACTTATCAGGAAAATATTTAAATGGCGCTATGCCAAAGGGCTCAAGAACACAATTATTTGGAAGAGGGCAAAGATACGAGACTCCAGCTGCAGAAAAATCCATCAAGGCATATGTGGATTATGCAAAAAAGATTGGGATGGACCCTTCTGTAATGGCAAATGCATTTGTAAACTCTAGAGAATTTGTTACCTCAAATATAATAGGAGCTACTTCTATGGAGCAACTTAAACTTGCTGTAGGAAGCTGGGAAGTTAAATTATCGGATGATGATTTTAAAGAGTTTGATAAGATTCATGCAGCTTGTCCGAATCCATGTCCTTAAAATAGATTTTTTTAAATATTTGTTGTTAAAAATTAACCTATGAAGATTTCTAAAAATAAAAAAAACTGTTTATATTTTAACGATTCAGATATTCATTGTTTATTTAAGAATTTCTCTGACTTGTCAAAAAACGAAATAATTTCAATATCAAAGCTTAAATCAGAAAACTTCAAAATAATAAATGAAGAAAATTCTAACCATATAAATATTTTAGATCACAGAAGCCATCATTTTTTAATTTTGTATGATAAAAAACTTATCGGATATTCTAGATTGGTTCCTCCTGACTTTAATTTTAATAAATTAACTTTAGAAAAATTTTGTGTGTCTAAAGATTTTAGAAGTATGGGAATTTCGAAAATCCTTATGAAATCAATTTTTGAAAAAATACAAAAACTATATCCTTTAGAAACACTCTATTTATCATCGTTAGAGGAAACAAAAAAATTCTATGAAAAATTTGGATTTTTTTCTGAATACTTAATATACGATGAAAATGGAAAACCTCATCATCATATGACTAAGATTTTTAAATAATTTTTTCAAAGATTGGAGTCTTTTCAATTAGAAAACTATTTATATTAGCTCTAAGACTTTAAGATGCTTGTTGAGTTCTTTGATTTTATT
>CENF01047103.1_pt1 | contig 28864 bp, 21 predicted proteins | sample 361291 | NCBI WGS metagenome assembly CENF01 (sample SAMEA2619399, study PRJEB7988) | marine metagenome | isolation source: saline water (ENVO:00002010), including | reverse complement strand
TCCAGCCGATGAACCTTTGATTAAAGAGTGGATGAGATCAGGAATACCCTATTCTTGACTTGAATTCATGGTTCTATTGCCTTTGTTATCAAACCATTCTACAGGAGTTCCATCATCGTCCATACTCAGTTCATCATCAAGGTGTCTTGGTATGCTGTTTCTACCCTCATGCCAAGTAATTTGCTCAATCCACAACCCCAGGTCTTCGCCTTGTAATGATACTTCCATAACTCCTCCGAGAGGGACTTCATCTACTACAAATGCTACCTTGCCTACAAATGCAGCCTGTCTAGATAATTGAAAATGAGTGGATTCTCTCTGTAGGTTCATCGTCATTGCATCAAATGCAGTATCTAAAATCCGATTAGTTGAGCAATATTCTATTATTTTAGATAAAGATTGAGATTTTCCAGAAAGCCTGCTATCATCTCGGGCGACTGGAAAACTTTCGTCATTCGCGTTAATTTCGCAATCCCAATCATGAAAAAGTGACTTTATTGCTTTCTCAACAAGAGTGAAATTTTCATGGGTTTTGACTATGGTGGAGACAGTAATCTCCGGTTCCATGCATAACCGAGGATGTGTATAGGTCATGATTGCTGTGGATAATCGACCTCCCATGTTCACGAATGATTCAAACCATTGATTTGTGAGGCGCGTCTATGGCACAGCGTTCTCCGTTGATTAGCGCGGGCTTGCTTCTAGCGCCTACAATATGTGTGGTAGCCCTTAGGTTTGGGCTTCCAAACATCGAGGAATTACTCAAACAAGACCTAATCGCCCAAGCGATTATTCACACCATTGCGGTAATTTTAGGAATAATCATGTATCTAAAATATCGAGTTGTTGAGGATCACGAATATCATCGTTCTAGTGCAATCAAGGGGCTATCAAGTATGTACCGACTTGAGGAAAAAGGGCTGTGGAGTCGTGGGGATTCGGCTTTGGAAAAATTGGAAGCTCAAGCCCGTAGTGAACCGAAAGGAAGAGCTGGCTTAAGATTTCAAAAGAGAATGAGTGGTAGAGTATCGGATTTGAATAAAGAAGGCTCCGAACTTGAACTAGATTCGGAAGACTCGCGTATGGATGTAGATGTTCAAGTAGAAGGTGTATCATATAATTCCGATACGAAAGCAACTCAATCAGAAGATGAGAACAAGCCCGCGGGAGCGTTAGGGGCCAGTGCAGAGGCTTCCGCTCAACGACGCCTTGCAAAAGAATTGGCTCGCCGAGAAAAGCAAGTTGCAAAAGACGAAAAGAACGCAATAAAACTGGCTAAGAAGGAAGCAAAGGCTGCTGCTAAGGCGGAAAAAATAGCCGCAAAGGCCGCTGCCAAAGCTGAAAAAGCCGCAGCAAAGAAATCAAAATCAGCCTCTTCAGGAACTAACTGGGATGCAATGGAAGACTCTCAATGGCAACCCGAAGTACCCTCATCTATTGCACAATCTGTAATTTCTTGCCAAGAGTGCGGGGCTGTAAACAATAGCGGTACTGCATACTGTAGTAGTTGCGGTGCTTTTCTGTAAGCATTCCAATGGGTTGAAAACAGGCGCTTTGGAGCATTGGTTGTGGTGGTCGCTTGAGTCAGAAGAGAGACTACTATGAGGTATTAGGCCTAGACCGAAAAGCGTCTGACTCTGATATCAAGAAAGCCTTCCGCTCAAAGGCTAGAGAATTTCATCCGGATAAGAATCCAGATGACCCTGAGGCGGAAGCGCGCTTCAAGGAAGTACAGGAAGCATACGCTATTCTGTCTAATCCAGATGAAAGAAGAAAGTACGACATGTTCGGCCATGATCGTCCCGGTGGCTCTCCATGGGGTTCAGGAGGGTTCCAAGGCGTCAATATCAGCATCGACGACTTATTCGGAGGTGGTTTTGACTCGATTTTCTCATCTCTTTTCGGCGGCGGTTCTAGACAACGACCCTCACGAGGGGCTGATCTTCTGATTCGCCATGTGATTAGTTTCCAAGATGCCTATACTGGACTTGATGATGAAATAGAAATCGACGTACTGAATCGTTGTGATAGTTGTGAGGGAAGTGGTTCTCAAACACCTGATGGTATCAGGGTTTGTCCCACTTGTGATGGAAGAGGAAGGCTAACTCGTATCGAAAGAATAGGGCCGTTCCAACAACAAGTAACCCAGGATTGCAGAGCATGTGGAGGAGATGGTAGAATCATCCAAAATCCATGTAAAAATTGCAACGGCGAAGGACGAGCCGAACAACCAAAGAAAGTCAAATTTAGTGTCCCTGCAGGTATTGAGAGTGGAACTAGATTGAGATTGAGTGGACACGGGGAATCTCCCAGGCATCAAAACGGAAAACCGGGTAATTTGTACATTGAAATTGAGGTGGAAGAGCATGATTGGTTTGAAAGAGATGGTTCGGATTTGTTGATGGCTCTTCCAGTAAGTTATGTTGACCTTGTCTTAGGGACAAATATTGAAATTCCACACATCGATGATTCAAATCTAAATGTTAGTATTAGCCCTGGTTCAAAACCAGGAGAGACTGTTACAATTCCAAATCGAGGCTTACCTTATCCAAGAGGTGGGAGAGGTAGAGGAGCGGTAATGGTTCTACTAAAACTCTCAATGCCGAACAAGCTATCGCGCTCTACCAAAAAGCAACTAAATGAATTGAAGGAAGATTTGGCTAGCGGCGCATCGATCACTGATGACATCATCAATGAAGCAAGAGATAGGCGTCGCTCATGACCAGTCTATCGCTCTGTTAGGTACTGCTGCCAAGGGCTCTCCGTTTACCAATCCGGAAAGGTGGAAGCCAATATTGGAAGGTTCTCCTGAGATGGTTAATCTCAGGAATGTGCTCGTCTGAGGAGATAATGTATCCAAGAATATTTCATCACCATTGAAGAGGTGTCTAGGTGATACTTCTGCAATATTTACGCTCGAGCCTTCCGGTGCATAAACTCGCATTGCAGCCAATTCCCAAGTGGAGTCCGAGAGATGAATTCCAATCAGCATCGTGGCATTTCCTTCGTTTATTCTCCAAGCACAAATTTCTACTTGTTCTGTGTTATGTCTAAGTAAAGGCTCACCCCAGTCTTCAACTACAGCCCGCCAAGGGCTATCTCCTAGTTGATGGAGGGCTGAATCGATTACCTGTTCATTGGTGTCTTCTTCTGCGAGTAATGCAGTTAGACGTTCACGTAATCGTCTCAATCTACGTAATTCATGCTGTTCGATATCGATTTGTCCGAGCCCATCTCGCCAACGATTTCTATTCCAAAAAATGACTAGTATAGCAGGGGCGAGAAGGAAAAACCCTGCAAAGATATAGTAGTCAGTAAACAGGTTTGATTGGTCGGTGAATGAATCGGGATCAATATCTATAATTTCTCCACCATTTACAAGTTTGAAATCATAATATGTCAAACTAGCATCGCCAATTTTCTCAACCCTAATCGCATGGACGCCATAGGGCGCATCGATTAATCCTCCAGCTGAGGCATTCTGAATCAACCATGTTTCTTGATTAAGGACAAAAATTTGGTAGCTAACTGGTTGTGTAAGATCCGCGTCAATATGTAATCTAGAGCCATTCGCAGAGGTTACCTCAAAGGAAAAAATATCAACAAATTCATCCCCTGACATCCTTGCATTAATGGTTTCATTGAAAGAAATCTGAGGCCAACTCCCTAGTTCTTCGAAATCCAACCATAGTCTGTCAGGTGCGTCTCCCATCGCACCTGCATCCCCTTTAGGATACTCTGTCAGGGCGATATTCCATTCTGCAAGACTTTCTGAAGTCATTCGAAACTCCAAAGCCACCGTGTCAACATCCGTCGTTATTGAATTAGTGCAATCGCCCTCTACGTTGGAGAGAGTTCCATCAGAAGAAATCAAGAATACCTCGAAATTTACTTCATCTAACCTATCCCAACAATTCGGTGAAATTTCCATTCTACTCGCGGATTTTACGCGAATCGTGTCTCCTTCCGTGTCACTTGGAGAAATCCAACCGATAAGGTTCTGTGACTCGGTTGGGAACGACAGTGGTTCATGATCACCCCAGTCGGCAGATAATTCCCCCCATGAAGTCTCTAAATTAGGAGGGTGGCTTAAAATGTACAACTCATAAACGGCAAATTCATTTTCAGGCAGTTGCTTTACTCGTAGCCAAAGATTTCCGTCCTGAGGATATTCGAATCTGAACCAACCGTCATCGTCGATTTCAAAGGCATCTAGGAGAGTCTTGGAGGAATCATTTCTAAGCCAAAATTCTATTTCTACAGATTCAGGCATTAATGGCCACAGCATTTCGATAATATCGCCTGCATTGCCAACAATTTCGATTGAATCTTTATCAGTTCCATCATTAAGTGTTCCAACTATTAAATGAGTACCTGAGGGTTCAATTTTTTGACAATTGTCGACGGGGCAATTCCAGATGGGATCTACAATTTCTTGGTTAACTGTAATGCCTGGACTGGGTACATTATCTAACCAATCCTCATCTTCAATTATTATTGTAGAGGGATCGGCATTGACCCATTCACTCATTTCAAATCGCAAATCATCTAATGATGTTCCACCGTTGGTGGTAACTTGGAAATCAACCTGTCCGGAAGCTTCGAATGATAGCTCAATTCTATTTGGGTCCGAAATCGTGTAATTTTCCTCTAGAGTTGTAACTTTAAGTTCCATTCCTGGACACGATGTCTTCTGACACCAGATTCTGATGAAAATAGGACTAGGTTCGTCAAAATCACTGGAATTGTCGATCAACGTAACAGTATTTTCACTATCCTGAGCAGTAACGTGAGAAACGCTTCCAACTAGGAATATGAATAGCACCAAAATGACACTTGAGGTCCGGTTCACGGCCCTTCGGGCCGGCTTCTGCATTAGAATGCTTCAAGCGAACTGCATCGTTAGCGGTCTCGATGAGAGAGGGTGCTGATGAGCGGCCGCTGGCGCGAAGTGTAGTCGCAAGAGGGCGGTTTGCACGTATTTTTTCTCTCGGTGACCGAGCCTCACCTTCCTCCTGGACTCCTGGGCTGGTAGTTTCTTTAGATGACCCTGAAATCCCAGTTCAATTTGCTGCATTTAGAACACAACGAGATTCCAGAGTAATCCCTGCTAAATTGTCCATCGAAGTGCTTGGTGATTTTTGCCTACCATTCGGGGAATCGGAAATATGGAATGCAGAGGAGGGGCTCATTTTACCTTCCAGCCTAGTTGAATCGAATAGTGGAGAAAAATCGCTTGGCGGTCAATTATTACCCGTCTCCTGGCAATCCCTCCATCATGATGAGGGACTATTGGAAAATTCGCTGGAGCCTTCAATCGTTGCCATAATTGATGCACCCCAACTTGCAGAACGACCTGGTAAACTTGTAGAGGCAATTGATGCTATTAGGAGACGATTCCCAACTTCACTCATCTGGACACCGGGTATAGGTGGGCCAGACAATTGCGCCTTACTATCTTGGATGGGCGTAGATTTATTCGATTTGTCAAGATCTAGAGAAGCCGTTGCGAGAGGCGTCATTCTAACTGAAGATGGTCCACGTGAACCTGAATCGACAGCGGGAGAAATATCTGACTTACAAACTCAACTTGAGGCTTGGAAAAGAGCCCTTGGGGCAACACGTTCCGCCATCAGAGAAGGGACGATTCGTCAGCTTGCAGAACGACAGGCATTGTCGAGCCCTAGGTCTGTTGAGAGACTGCGAAGACACGATTCAATGATGTCTGAAAAGGCAAGTGTGGATGCTGGTTCTGCCGGATTAGAAAGTGTAATCAAAGAAGGAACTAGACTACTTTGCCATTCCTATACAAGTAGAAATGACCCCTTAATCCGAGAGTGGAGAAGACGAGTTTCGCAGGTGCACACCCCTCCTACTCACCAAAGCAAGGTTCTAGTCTTGTTACCTTGTTCGGCTAAGAAACCGTATCGTCTTTCACAATCTCATCGTCGATTTCAAAGAGCTATTTCCACAAGGGGTGTAAATGAAGTCATGGTTACTGCCCCATTAGGTTTGGTTCCAAGAGAATTAGAGGACTTCTGGCCAGCGGCTCATTATGACATTCCTGTTACTGGTGATTGGGATATCGACGAATTACTAGTTATTCGGGAGATGGTCCGAGAATATGCAAGTAGGAATGAATTTGAGTTAATCATTAATCATTCTGGGATAGAGTTTGAAATTCCAACAATTAAGATTCTCGACACAAGACTTGGAGAATCTGCTGGTTCCCAGAATTCTATCAGCAGGCTACAAGAAGCTATAGAAAATGCAAGTAAAGAATACAAATTACCCAACCCAAAAGAAAGTTTTCACCGACTTGAGAAACTCAAGTCAGCCTCACGTTTTCAACACGGTACCGATGAATGGTTGGAAGGCGCAAAAGTAACTGGCAGACCGCCAATTTTCAGAATTGAAAAGGACGGATTACAAATTGCACTATGGAATCCTCGTTCGGGTCGTTTTTCGTTCTCTAAGGCGTCATTGCCGATATTAGATGCCTGTAATGCCTTACCGAGGGTTGAATTGATTTCTAATTTTGATTGGCGTGGGGATTTATTCTCTACAAATGTCGTCAAGGCGGACCCAAATATTCGCTCTGGCGATGAAGTTCTAGTCTTCCAAGACGGTGTTTTGGTAGGTAGTGCAAGGGCCGAAGCATCTGGTTGGGAATGGCCTAGGGGGCCGGGTAGATTGGCCAAGGCCAAGCACCGTCTTTGATGAACCACCCTTTGGGTGACATGCGTAGCGATTAAAGAGGGGCAGCAGGTCGGCGAGCCGCTTGAGGTGACTGAATTGGCACGAATGCACAGTAAAGGTAAGGGAAAGAGCGGCTCTGATAAGCCAAATGTTTCCGATGCTCCAAAGTGGTCCGAATCAGATAAAAAGGCCGTAGAGGACCTAATCCTCAAGTTATCCGGTGAGGGACATTCAACCGCAATGATTGGAACTATACTTCGTGATCAACATGCGGTTCCAGACGTTAGGTTGGTTACCGGTGAGAGAATCTCTGAAACTCTAGAGAGAAACGGAGTTGGTGGAAAGTATCCAGAGGACATGATGAATCTAATGCGCCAGGCATTGAGGATGATTGACCATCTAAATAGTAATCACAAAGACTTACACAATCGCAGACAATTAGAGTTAACCGAATCTAGAATTCGTCGTTTGGCCAAGTACTACATCGGTACAGGAAAACTTGATTCTGACTGGACATACAAGAGAGATCAACTCCGACTAATGGTCGAGTGAGATTTACCTCTTTATCCATCTAGTAATTGCATAATTGCAAAGCGATGGGGATTTGAACCCCCCACAGCAAGCAGGTACGATGCGGCAACTGCTTGAGTCGGAGCCTTTCACGTCGGTGGCTCCCAGCCTGAACCGAGCAGTTTCTGGTTTCAGAGGACACAATGGTCCTGTGATGTTGCTGGCTGCTCCATCTCTTATTGGTGCGCTTTCTATTGCACCTATTGAAGCAGCCTTACTCGACCTGGGTTTACCCTATCGCCGTCGATTCAAATTGGAGTCTCCCTCCGATGGTTCTTGGATTCACATATTAGGGCCTGCTCAAGACTCAGGCCCGCAATACCTCTCAGGACCCCCTCGCCTAAGTCTTGGATTGGCTCTAGTCGATGGATTGGTTTCCTCATCGGGGGACGCTAGAAGAGGGCCACTTACCACAGTGGCCCAAGCTCATGCAATCGCTCAATCATTGGCTCCTGATGGTCCTCGGGTTCGGAGATTACGCCCCTGGTTAATTTCTGGGAATTGGTTACATTCAGCGATAGATACAACTTACGATCCGGTTTTCACCGCACTTAGGGATATTCTAGTCGAAGAAGGCAGTGTTAGAATTGCTACAATGCCCGAAGTCCCTTCAATCGAATTATCCAATACACCTTGGATAGAACAATTGGCTCTAGAGGCAGTATCTTCTAAATGGCCGGATTTAGATATGGAAGGTAGGGCTAGAGCCCTTTCGCATCTGATGCGTCCAGCACTGTCTCGCTCAACACCTTCAACGGCTAGAATGGAAGAATTGGGCTGGCATAGAGTGATTGGGCCCAATTGGGATTCAGATTTAGCATCGGAAATCCTCAGAGCCGCTAGACTTTGGAAACAAGGCTCTGCTAATCTAGCAGCGCATTCTCTGGTTGATTCATTATTGGGAACAGGGAGATCTCCAAAGTCTGAATAATCATTCTAGCCGTAATGTAGATTCGCAGCCACTACATTCCAACCTAAGTGGTCTAACGTCAGATTCAACGGCATTAGAGACTCCACACTTTGGGCATTTAACCTGAGCACTGGCTCGTTTGCCTCTTTCGCGTCCCTCTGAAAAATTAGATCTTGGGGATACTAGTGCCACAGGGAAAACCAGTAACATGCTTGAAGATACAACTCCTAGGACGAATGGCATATCAAGGCCCAAGACATACAATGCTAGAGAAAGGCCACCAAGAACCACCACTGTAAGCATCGTTGGAACCCTCGCTCGCCTCCTTGTCATTGCCATACCTAAGCTCAGAGCCAAAACTAGCATGAAGACAGAAACCATCGCTGAAACCAATGGTGAATATAGAGCGCCACCGGTTGGTACAAACTCTACTCTGAAAGATTCCTCAGTATCTAGATCGCTCTCCTCTATTGTTACTATCTCAAAAATAATCCATCTTCGATGCTTAGCATCAATGTCTTCTGCCGCTACTCCTCCAAGGCCCTGTAGAGCTGTAGAGCGAATTTGTACATCTAACTCAACCTTGGTGTACAAATCATCATCACTTGGTCGGATGAAGGATTCAATCAATTGTTGTCTTTCACCAGCATTTATCTTGTGGGATGTGTCAATTCGAATGGTCACACTCTCGGCACTAAATGCCCTAGTGTGACCCAAATCGATTGTTATTTCAGTTGGTCCAAGATTTACTGGATTTACTCCAAGAATCGACTCAGCATCTAGGTACAGTCCATTAGCGAAGAATGATTTCATATCTGAGGCAGAACCAACTAGATGGCTGTTTAATGCGGCGATTTCTGAATCGTCTACCTGTCCATTATTGTATTCAGCACTGGTAATACTATCAGAGTAGGTCCGTAGATTACGCCACCAACTATTGGAGGATAGACTATTGTTTCCAATATTGTCCAATCCCCATCTTACCCATTGAGACATTGCACCATCAAATTCTATTATTACTTCTCTCTCAACCATATCTCCATCAAATTTAGCATTAACATCAACAAGTAAATTTGTTCCACCAGTTCTTAGAGGTTCAACAGCAGGATACCAGCCACCTGTACCTCCCCCTCCTTCTCCTGCGACGATGTTGTATGTGCGATTTGCCTCTATTCTAAGGGCGGTTTGTGGAATGAGATGGAATGCGACCATGTATGATCCCGAATCTGCGGATTCTGGCATTTGCCAGGCGAAAGTAACCTCAACTCCGTTATTTGTTGGTGTTGCAATTGGGCTATCAGGAATGGCATTACTAGCGACTACCATTCCTCCGGTGGATGCGGACCACATTCTATCTCCAAATCCAGACTTCAGAAGTATTGGGAAGTATACCAATCTTCCATTCACGCTTGGTTCTTTCATGTCGATACTAACTAAGGGGAATTTCATGGAAATTCTTCCAGAGAACTCATCAGTTCCCCAGATAAAGCGAATTCCAGCATCATCACCAGGGCTAGAAAATGATAAACTTCTAACTGAGAAAGTCAATTTTATTTTATCTCCCGAGCGAACTTCTCCTGCAAGAACATCTACTGTAATCACTACTTCTCCCTCATTTGTGAGGAATAATCCTGCTCCCGCATCTCCCTCGAAGTAAGTACTGCCAATATTGACTCCTATTGTGGCATTTATTTGGATTCCAGCAGCCGCTTCAACCTCATATGGAATACGGAATTCCCAAGTTGAATCGGGGTAATCCCCCTGTAACCCCCAATTTGTTTCCCAAGTGCCAATTTCAACTAATCCTTGAATGGAAGGTGTAACAAATTGCTCGAATTTTTCATCAAGGTCGGAATCAAATGGTGAAAGCGATCCCTCATCAGCGCTACCAGTCAAAAATAGGTCAAAGTCCTGCGAAATGCAACAAGCACCATCTTCCTCAGCAACTACTGGGGAATATGGCATAATGACTAGCATCAGTAGTGCCACAATCAGCACTGCTCCACCCCTCTGAGGTGCCTGCATATTGCGGAGTGGCTGGCTTTACACCCTTGAATGCGACCCTTGCTGGATTCATTTGTTGAAGTTTTCATTATCTCGGCGCCGTAGGCGCCGCGTACATACGTGAGACTGAATATTCTCTAACCGTGCAAAAATAGTAACTCAACAGGACCATTTTCTGGGACCTTCTCAATTTTTGCGAAACCCACCCTTTCTAACTGTAAGATTTCACCCTCAACTAAATCGATATTCTCGATTAGTCCTTCATCAATTCTAAACTCAGTTCCTAATGGGGTAGTTAGGCGAGCCATTCGACTCTGATTTATTGGTAACCAATGCACTATTGTACGCTTGTCACTTCTCTGCAAGGAGTTCACTATTGCCTGATTTTCCCTTATCGACACATCTGCGAAGTCCTTCAAACGTAATTTTTCGAAATAATCCCTATCCTCAATTACAAATTCATCCGAAATTGTCCATTCACGAACTCCTTTAATTTCCCCGTTTGGGTGGCGAGCAATTTGCAACACATTTGGATGTTCTATTTCATCCATATTAAGTGACATATTTCTTGGATTTCTAACGAAGGTTCTCCTCTCACAAACAGAATCAATCACGGAAGAATTGAATGACTCAATGGTTTGCATTGATATTGAAATATCCTTCTGGGTTAATCCAAGATCTAACCAGAAATCCCTGATGGCTTTAGGTTCAAAACCTCGACGTTTCAATGCGGAAATAGTGGGTAAACGGGGATCACCCCATCCCTCAAATTTCCCATCAGCAATATCGACCTTCATCCCAGAAGTTGAGAACCCTCCAAACTCGTGTACCTTTACTCGACCCCAATATAGGGGTTCAGGATATTTCCATCCGAAGTGATCGTACAATAGAGTCTGTTTTCTTGTTGAATCCATCAAATCCTTACCTCTAACAATATGGGTCACTCCTTGAAGATAATCTTCAACTGCACTTTGGAAATCTAGTAATGGCCAGACTTTGTATAGATCTCCGACCATTGGATGCGGGCTGTGTTGTATCCGTAAAGCGGGCCAATCACGAAGCGCAGGATTGGGTAATTCCAGATCAGTTTTGACCCTTACAACCGCCCCGCCTTCCTCTATACTACCATCATTCATCGACTGCCAATCTGAGATATTATTTTCCGTATTTTTTCCCCTACAAGGGCAGGGTTGTGAATTATCCCTGAGGTCCTTGAATTCTCCAGCACTACATCGGCACACGTAACCAAATCCGGATTCAAGCATTTGTTTGGCATATTCAAGATAGATTGGCATTCTTTCACTGGCCCGGATAATAATATCGGCAGGTCTGCCTGTAAGCCATTCGTATTCTTCTTCTATCCAACCATAGGCTTCAGGTAGAGGTGGTTTTACTCTAGTATCAGTATCATCGTAACGTAAGACAACTTTACCGGAATACATCTTTGCGAATTCGGAATTAATCACAACTCCTCTGGAGTGTCCAATAGTAAGAGGTCCATTTGGATTAGGTGCAAAGCGTAAAATCACCTTCCCTTCAATCGCATTGGGAAGTGGTTTTAGTCCAACTCTTTTCTGTTGTTTTTGTCTTTGCAAAGCTTCTGGATTCGTTGCAACTAAGGATTCTCTAACAGCATCAAGGCCATACTCTTTCGCCATTTGATTTGCGGCTTCTACCTCTTTTTCTACCAAGGATTTGAGGTCCTTTGCTCTAGACCTGAGGTCCGCTCTTTCACCTAATAAGCGACCTAGTACAGAACCGGATTGACCGGCCCCATCGTACTCAAGGGTATTTTGCATAGCATACTTACGAACTGTATCTATGGTCTTTGAATCCCAGTCGGAATCTGCCATGCTATCGGGGCTGCGGCCCGAAGTCAGGCATTTGACGCTTCTCTACCTGACCAGTCATCAAGTGACGATTGTACAACAGGTCCGCCTTGCTCCGACCGAATTGGAACAGGGGTCCCATGCAACTTTTCCCAAATATCAGATACGGTTGCCCAACTCCATCTTAAAGCGTCATGTGGTTTACCGTTCGAGAGCATCTTTTCTACGGCAACTCGTGTAGTTTTATCCGAAGGGTATCCTGAACCAATTTCAATACCTGTTCGAGCAGCGATTTCTTCGATTACTGAGTCTCTTGATACTTTTGCGAGAATTGAGGCGCCTCCTGTCACAAGGTCTCTGGAATCCATACCGTGCTCGGCCTCAATTTTCCATTCACCCCAGTCCTCGCCTAATGATGTTTCAAGCCTCATTGCGAACCTTTTTTCATTTACATCACAAGCGTCTGCACGAATTACTCCCGATTCAATAGACAAATCAGTAGCAATAATCGCCTCAGAAAATAAATCTATTTCCAAACTATTCAAATCCGAATTTAGGCTGTTAAGATCTATTCTTTTCGAGGAACAGAGAATTAACCCTGATTTCCAACTTCCATCCTCTATATGGCTATCGATTTCGGTGAAAATTCGAAGACGTTCATTAGGTGAAAGATCCTTAGAATCCTTTACTTTCAACTGAGTTAATTTGTCGATATCATCTGTTGGGATTGCTAATGCTGCAACTACCAAAGGTCCGATTACAGGCCCCCTGCCAGCCTCGTCGACACCAATGATCCAGTCACTGCCCACAGGGTGCCGGTGGTATCAAGGGTCTTCATCATCACGCAAATCTTTGCCAAGGGAATTCAATCTTTCATCGAAATCGTCTAAGTCCAAAACCAGGTTTTGAGGATGAATTAGGTCACTATCTTGCAATTGTTCTGCCATTTCGATTGCATCGAGTATGGCACCCTCGGCCTGAGATTCGTCAAGTAAATCTCCGGCATCATCGATTACCTCTGCCTTCGGAGCCGGTGAAACTTCTCTAGAGTGGTCTCCTGATTTTTCCATGAATTCCTGCTTGAAGGATTCTAGATCGGTTGTTGGGCTCTCTATCAGTTCGGGTTGTTCTTTCTCACTCACATCAAATTTTGACATCCAGTCTCCAACTTCTTCAACAACAACCATTGGGTTATTTCTTCTGTAATATTCCCTGTCTGCTTCAATTCTGTGTCTTATTGCAAAGGCTACCGCGATTGTTCCGACAATACTGACAGTTACAATTAGAATAGTTTGCAACCATCGCTGCAAAAAATTACTGAAAACACTAGGCTCATCCGGGTCAACCGGTTGGGTTGGTTGCATGCCATCAATTTGAGTTGAATGTTCTACAGTATGTTGAACTGCGGGGTCTCGGAACGATCTAATTTCGACTGTTAAAATCGCATTTGAGTCAATCGGGACCTCACTAGGAACATCCATCCAAACCTCGAAAATTAGAATTCCATTTATTGGAACATCGAGAACTTCGAATGATCTACCTTGGTTCGTTGAAGATTCTACTTCATTTGGAGGAATTACACCAAAATCTGTAAAATCTGTGCATTCAACACCTACAACCAGTCCGTCTGGGCTATTGCCTATATTCTTCACTTCCCAATAACCAGTCAATCTTCCATCATTCACCTCAGCATCGGAGCGAATAATTTCCCAAGCGTGAACAGCTGCGATTGATACATCAAAACTAACCTCTGCAGGAACCCAGCCATCGACCTCCAATTCTAGTGTTACTTTTCCGCTAATTCCTGCCTCTAATCCAATTGCAGCCCAAGCCGAAACATCGATTCCGTGGACAGTTTGACCAGGACCCAAAAATCGAGTATATTCTGTAATGTTAACGACTAACCAGTCCGGTTTTTCAGATACACTCAGGTTGAATAGATAAGCCGCATCTCCAGTATTTTCAATATATAATTCTACAAAACAAGTGTCTCCGGGTTTTACATCGAAATTGCAATTGACATTTGTCAACCCCAGGTCGCCACCGGACCGAGGAACTATACTAATTGTCTGATTTAGCGTTTGAATATCTTCTACGCCATCTGCCCAAAATTGAATCTTCATATCTAATTTTCCAGAAGTCAAAATTGGAGATTGCACCTGCATACGAACGGTAGTGGTTTCCCCTGGACTCATATCTTCCAAACCGACTCGATCGTAGATTATTGCGGTCCACCCATCGTGTGCAAACGATAGGCTAGGTGTCTGTATTGGAGTTCCATTCTCGTAGACGGGTGCGATGTTTATTCCAAGCGAATTAATCGAGTTCCCAATATTCTGTAACTCAAATTCTAGGTCAACAACGCCTCCCGGGTCGATAGAAGCAGTCCCACCTCCTTCGATAACTTGCATACCCTTCCATTCACCGTAACGAAGTGAAAAATTCCACCAATCTTGATTACCGGTATGGTCTCCAATTAAAGCTACGCTAAAGTCATGAATCGAATCTTCAAGAGGGAAACCGGAGGATACTTCAGGCGCTGTAACACTAAATTCTAGCCACTGAACAACATCGCTTGGAGCATCAAATGAAAATCCAACTTCCGGACTTGTTGGATAATCCCATGATACCTGCCAACCAGATGGGCTAGAGATTTCAATTAGCGCAGTAGTGTTTACCTCTGCTAGGTTAGTGAAATTGGCCGCTACCCCAATAGTTAGCCCTGGGTCAATGTTGAAAATTGAACCGGAATTGACTCCGAATTCAACTCCTAAATCTTCCAATTGCCAAGGGTAGGTTAATCCTGATGTGTTGAATACAGTGTGGTCTGCCCATTGTTGCAATTCTAACGTTCTGGATAGGTTTATTCCTCCAGTACTTGGTAGACCGACCGACGATTCTCCGGTAACGGATCCATGAATAACACAGGCGGCTAAATAAGTCCCTTGAATGGAGGGGTGGCTCCCATCTGAAGCGTATAGGTCAGAGAAAATAGTTCCATCATCAGTAGCATTAGATATGGAGAAAAATATGTTCTCAAATGCCATCCCTACAGGAGCGATGAACACAGGTCTTTGATCAGATGATAGGTTTTCAGCGTAAGCAAGGTAACCAGTTTCTAGATGACGTTGCATCGTTTCGTAGTCAGGATACCTCCAACTATTGCTCTCATCACCATTTCTGTACCCCCAAGTCATTAGAAAGAAGGTGTCTCCGCCATTGTCATCAACTAAATCATCGATAATTTGAGCACCCTGCATGCTATCTTGCCAATAGGATGAAGTTGTTGGGAAACCTGGAACTTGGCTTTGATCTTGCAATATAACATAATCATGAGGTGACCTCAGAGTGCTGAACCATTCAGTACCTTCAGTTTGAGCTTGTTCTCCATGCCAAGCAAGTGTCTTGCCTCCACTAGTTAAGGGCTGTACATCGGGAGTAAATCCCGAAGAGGTTAGTAAATTCTCAACTCTAACACTCAATTGATTGTTGGAAGTATATGAATTTCCAATCAATAATAGGTCAAGTGTAGAATCATTCGAAGGAGACTCCAAAGATTTCGGAGGCTCATTTAATTGGCCCGGCGCTGTTGACACAGATAGCAATGCAAGAATCATTGCCATGGCCAAAGCCCTGCCTCGCATGGGAGACGCTCATCGTTCTCGGTTTTGATTCCTACCCTTTCTCGATGAATCGATTAAACGAAGCAACTATGGTCTTGGGTGCTGTTCCACAGCCATGGCATCGAAGTGGCCATTTGGTAAGAAGAACGCCCCCGCCAAACCAAAGCCTACAGAAGAGAAAGCTGAGGTAGTTGAGTATGAGAGAAAGTCTGAGGATAAACAGAAGGATTTAATCAAGGATAAAAGCCACCTGAAAGACAAATCTTTTCTTGATGCAATGGCGCTATTAGGCGATGATTGATTTTGAGGACTCAGAGTACTGGGTCTGGGATAAGGCGGCCTATGGCATCGATATCGAATTCTCCTGCTTGAATTGGAACCCGAAGGCCAAATTCGGAAGCAACAGCAGGGTCTATTTCTCCAATTTGTCCGATTTCTTCTCCAGATACAAAGACCTTAGCGCCCCTTCCAGATAACCAAGGCCCTTCTTGCACTTCGGTTGATTCCCAAACTATGTCATCAAGATTTGCTCCAATATCTCTGAGGAGGGCTTGCGCAAATCCTTTCGCGGCAGAGAAACCTCCTCCAACTTCAGCACAAGCCCACGCAGCCCTTGTAGCATTATGAGAGTCCAATACAACCGTCCCAATTTCGTAAACACGTTGTGGTAATTCATGATGTCGATTTGCTGCCAGTAGCTGCAACAAACTCGGAAGAATTCTCTGCCTCATAATTGTGTGGTCAATGGTAATTGGGTTTGCTAATTCAGTAGCAGTTGCCAAACTCGCCCATCGTGTATTGTCAAATTGAACCCTTTCGTTTGATAATGTAAGACTTTGAGTTTCTTGAAGATTCAATGAGCGTAAACTTTCTCGAATTCTTCTATGTAAATGCGCAGAAGGTAAAGGGATAGCATCTAGATGAACGGATGATAAGATGTTGGGCATATTCTCGTATCCATAACCGATAGCAATATCCTCAACAATATCCACTGGATGCATTATGTCAGATCGCCATCTAGGCATGGCGATTACATGTTCTCTTTCACCTACTTCTAGGTCCGCCCAACGCTCGGCTTTGTTTACTCCATCCGTTACCGCGCGTGAGGCTACTAGATTACCCCCCATCCTTTGTATTGAGGAGGCGATTTCTTCACTGCCAAGAGTCAGGCCAAGTATTCTTTCAATCAATCGATCAGACACTCTATGTTCCTTAGACTGCATATTTGGTGTCATTCTAACCAGGCCATCGTGACCAGTGACCTTCACTTGTTCTATTGTTCCGCCGCGTTCAGATAAAGCAAGACAAACGAGCAATAAACAAGTTTCTACGGCTCTTTCGTCCCAGCCTGTTACATCAATGAAGAAATCTGTTGTAGATTCACTAACTGTGGTATGTTCTCCATTAATTATCGGTGGAAAAGATAGTATGTCATCATTCGAATCTAATATTACTGGATAAGCATCCATATTTTCCATTAAATGGGCGTATTCTACTCCCTTCGGGTGCTCGCTAAGTATCTCATCGATTGACATATTTTTTTCCATAGCTAATGGGATAAACGAGTGTGTGCCAGGTACAGTAACCACTCTGAAAGGTGGACTTAAAGTCGATAGATCATGAACTCCTATAGATGAAAATCGCCTTTTTCGACCAAGGCTGAGGTGTAATTTTTCCTGATGGTCCATTAAGGATTGAATGAATTGGTCTTTTTCCTCATCAGTATCTCCGTTATTTACTCCTCTGACAATCGCACCCATGATGACTGGTCGAACTGTTCCAAGACTGGAGTCAACCTCCAAAGCGATGCCACTATCTTTTGTTTCAATTGTAGGTTTTTGGCTATCTAAGTCTAGAAAAGCCCTAGCTGCTCTTGCCATGGTTTCATGGCTAAGAAGGTCCGGTCGGTCTGGAAAAACCTCAATTTCAATTGATTCTTCGTCGCTACCTTCGACCACGCATCCGATTTGAGATAGCCTTTCCATCCAATCTTCGGAATCATAAGTCGCACCATTTTTTTCTTGAATGGAGCGAAGTAAAGAATGACTCAAGGTGATAGTTGGCAGATTAACACCTCAGTTTCTCAACCACATCGGAAGCGGTCTGTCATATCCTATTAATCGAAGACCAGATATTGCTGCGGTATCATGATCGAGAGCTCGCAGATTTCGTCTTGATAATTCGTTGAGATTGTTTATTCCCAATTCTAACATCCAACCTCTTAATGTTCCATCCATCCAATTTAGTGCTGCTTCAACATCATCATTAGGAGGAGGCGCTACAACTGCAGAACATCCAGCTCCAATAGTAATGAGTAGATCTTCCGCAGAAGGGGCCTCGTGCATCTGGAGTAAAATTCTCCTTCCTTGATTTGGTAAATTCATTGCTTGAGCGACTAGTCCAATTCTGGGTAATGCCGCTGCGGCCCTCGAGCCTCCGGCTGAAGCAACATCAACTATTGCGCCATCAAGGTCTAAATCTACAACTAAGCGGAATAGGTGCTCTACCCTTGAGATGCTATCCTTTAGGAATACTAGTGAATTGTCGGCCATCCTACTATAAAGTGAAACCAATAATGCTTCGATTTCTGCATCGTTAATGGCTGGCATCTTAGTTAGATCTAGAACCATACCAGAACATTGATTGATTATACCTACAATATCCGAGAGATTTTCTTCGGTGACCAAAATTAGGTCGTTTGGCCTAGGTTCTGAAATCACCAAACATGGTTGATTTGTGGAATATCTACCAACTTCCTCAGTCATATTTTCCTTGCTAATTATCCAAGGAAGAGGAGTTATTAGTCCATTTTCATCTTGACCAGCAGGGTGTATTGGTGAGCTAGTGTCTACTTGAGCATGGGCGGGTAATCTATCCCTTGCAGATGGCACTAGAGTGATACCTTCGAAGCCCTCGGTGACGGACATCTCGGGCAACTCGGCTTGCGTTTTTCCATTTTCGCTTGGTACGATTACCAAAGCGTCTGAATCAATGTAGAGTCCCAGTGGTTCAAGATGTTCCGCCAATTCATCCACTTCACTCGAATTAATGGATCTCATTGTAGCTCCTTCCCCCGGTGGAGGACAGGAACCAGAAATGATCACGCGGCCGCCAACCATACCTCTTCCCGGGTCGTTTCCGGTGTTTCCAAGGATTACTACAGTCCCTCCCCTCATGGCTGCACCAGTAGCAGATCCAGCGTGACCTCTGACAACAACGAATCCACCATTCATCTCGGCTCCGGTTTCATTTCCTACAGAGCCTTGGACGATAATCTCTCCACCAGCCATTTTCTGGCCCACACGGTCTCCTGCATCTTTTTCTATAGTGATTCTACCAGATTTTTGGAAGGCACCTAACATTGAACTACAACCTCCCTGAAGAGTGAAGGTTCCTCCATCATTCATCGCACCTGCACATTCTCCCAGATCACCCAAAAGTAATACTCTGGAATTTTCAGGAAGATGGGTAATAACCCCAATCTCTCCGTTCTTGGGTTTCTCGTCTCCTTGCTTGCCCCAACCAATGCGCACCAACAAGTCTCTTTCGAGTGCTTGTTGCAACATCTTATCGAGGTCTCTGTTTAGTTTGACACTCTTCGCGGTGATGTCGCGCATGTTATCTCCAGCCATCTACGGAGTGGATACCGTCTTCATTCTGACGGGTAAGTAGATAGTGAAGATTACGATATTTCTGTTTATTTTCCATGTCGACCTTGAAGAGCATCATTGATAGAGGTTCGATTACGGCATCAATCCGTCCAAAGGGCGCATGGGGCTACACCATGGGATCAATTAAAGTCGCAATTAACGGATTTGGAACAATCGGAAAAAGAGTCGCGGATGCTGTAGATGCACAGGATGACATGGAAATAATTGGGGTTACCAAAACAGGCCCTTCTTTCGGCTGCGATTTAGCTGTAAAAAAAGGGTTTCCACTATACTGTACATTCGATGACGCCGGAAGAATTGCGGCATTTGTCGAACAGGGGTATGAGTGCAAAGGTGGGCTTTCCGATCTTCTATCGGTAGCGGATGTAGTAATCGACTGCGCCCCCGGGAAGATGGGTGCAGGCAATCTTGCAAAATACAAAGCCGCCGGTATCAAACATATTTTCCAAGGCGGAGAGAAGCACGATCTTACAGGCCTTTCATACACTTCATGTGCAAATCATTCAGCAAATTTGAATGCTGAAGGAACAAGAGTGGTATCTTGCAATACCACAGGACTTTCCAGGACCTTGGTGCCTCTTTACGAGCACTGTAGCTCATTGAAGGTTGAATGCACGATGATCCGACGTGCTGCTGACCCTGGTGATTCAAAGAAGGGTCCAATCAACGCTATCAAGCCTGTACTAAAAGTACCAAGCCATCATGGTCCAGATGTAATGACCGTCAAGCCAGAAATTGAAATCAATTCACTAGCCGTTGCAGTCCCTACCACAATAATGCATGTTCATTCAATCATAGCGGATTTACCCGAAGGGCATGGCCTGACTACAGAATCAATTATCGAAATGTGGAAAGAACAACCCAGAGTAATCGTGATGCATGGAGAAGAGAATCGGATTACCACAACCGCCGAGGTAATGGAAATGGCTCGCGACATCGGCAGAAAGTGGGGCGATTTACATGAAATCTTTGTTTGGGAAGATGGGGTTAAGTTAGTAGGAAACCGCCTATATTATTTCCAAGCCATCCATCAAGAAAGTGATGTTATCCCTGAGAATATTGATTGCATCCGCGCACTCATGGGAACTGAAACTGATTGGAAAATTTCGGTTGCAAAAACCGATGCTTCAATCGATGCCTATTACAACCTTTGATTGGATTCGGAGCCATCCTTTTTTTGACTTGACCATAGGTCAATCAACATGAACGGTCAAAAGCCCCTCAATTCTCCGATTGACTCGTGACTGACCGCCGGCTTGCACTAATTACCCTGTTCATGCTCCTATTGAGTGGATGGTCTGTAGGAGTCACATCTGCCTCTAATCTAAACTCTCAAATTGAATCTGAATATGACGAAATGGAAGAGGCTGATTCTGAATTTAATCCATTTTCAAGCGCCTCTTCCAGCACTCATCAAATAAAGCAAAGTTCTGGACTTATTCATTCTCCATACGGTAGTTTCGACCCTATTCTACATCCGATACCACTCGGCCCCGAAAACATAGTTGACTTACACGCCCTTGATAGAACGCGATTTGCTCTAGTACAATCAAGTACAGCAGACTTGACATCACTTCAACAAAACTTACAGGACAAAGGCATGATGGTAATTGAAACAATTCCTGATGATACTTTCATAATAAAAATCCCAATCCAATTTAACTCAGCAAAAACTCTTCTTGAATTGAGTTCTATGGATGGGGTAAGATGGGCGGGAGAGTTGCCGATTGCATGGAGGGTCAGCTCTCAGATTGCTTCAATTGCTGGCAGGGATGCAATCACTGTAGACCTCGACATCACTCCAGCACCTGATTTAACCAACATGGGACTTAAGCAATTACAAGCCGATCTTGAATCTGTATCAGAATCGGTAGGGGCAAGAGATATTTGCGACGCTCATCTATGTCAACCAAAGTCAGTTAATGCAATTTGGATTCCAATTCTCGCCATGGACGGACGAATTTTACATATACACCAAGCGTCAAAATTAACAATACATAATTCCGTTGCAAGTGACATTGCAGGAATCAACCAGGCTCTAGTTAACTCAGCCAATATTCTAAACGGAAGTGGTGAGGTTATTGCAATTTCAGATACTGGATTAGATTCAGACCATGGTGATTTTGACGGGAGAGTTAGAGCGGTCTACAATCAATTTGGACCAGATAATTCAGCATTAGACAGTAATTCAGGACACGGAACCCACGTCGCCGCCACACTTCTCGGTGATGGTTCTGGTGACGTTTCTGCGTTAGGAATGGTGCCAGCAGCCACATTCCATTTCTACCAGCTCGAAGTTGACTCTTCAGGAATTCTAGCTAGATGGGGTTCACTATACGATATGTTCTCACATGCTTGGCAGAATTCTGCTAGGATTCAAACCAATTCATGGGGTAACGAGAACTTAGTCGGAGAATATAGTTCTGATTCGCGTTCCGCAGATGCTTTCATTGTCGATAACCCTCGATTCTTGGTTCTCTTTTCTTCTGGAGACCTTGGTGAAGACGGCGCGAACACGGTGACACCTCCTGGTTCCGCCAAAAACGTCCTCACCATTGGTGCTTCGACAACTGGTTCTATGGGGTCTGACTCCGAAGGAAGTGTGCCTGCTTTTTCTTCAAAGGGGTCAACACTTGATGGCAGAATCAAACCAGATCTGGTGGCACCAGGAGTTATGTTATGTTCTGCTAGGGCTGAGGAAGCGAGTAGTGCCCAAGGTGAGTCGTGCAGTTCTACGACACATTCCGATGGCACAACTCCTCTCTACATGGCCTTGAATGGTTCTTCAATGGCTACCGCTGTCGCAGCAGGTGGTGCTACAATGGTGCGTCAATACCTAAGAACTGACGTTGGAATTACTGAGCCGCGTTCAGATTTAATCAAGGCTTTATTGATTAACGGGGCCGAGGATATTGGCTCACCAAATATACCAAACCCTTCGGAAGGCTGGGGTCAAATTGACGTTGCAAATTCAATTACTCCAAATGAAGATGGAACAGATTTGGATTTATTATTCGATGACAGTCGGGAACTAGATCCGGGGCATAGTTTCGTTTACACATTTGTTGTTGACTCTTCAACTGAATTCGATGTAACCCTAGCTTGGGTAGATAGAGAAGCATCAGTAATCGCAAACCAAAGTGCTGCAAAATTAGTCAACGACCTAGATTTAACGGCAACCTCTCCAGATGGAACTGTATACCATGGAAATGTATTCTCCAATGGTTATTCGACAACTGGGGGAATAGCAGACCGATTGAATAATGTTGAAAGAATTAAGATTCCAGCCGGAAATGGTGGTACATGGAGTATTTCTGTTGGGCATGCAGGTGGAATGACCCAAAGTTTCGCATTGGTTTCTACTGGATTATTACAAGAGCAATTAGTCGCAGACCTAACCGTGTTTGAAGGTTCTTTGAGTACTTCGATTTTGGCCCCATTACAAGGAGATACCATTCTAATTGAGGCTTCCTGGCGCAACCAAGCTACCCAACCCAGCGGTGCTTATACTATCGAGATTGAGGACCTAACTGAGGGGACAATACTCTACACTTTGGAAAAGACTTCTTTGGGTGCTGGAGCAACAACTTCCCTATCCTTCCCTCACGTATTCCAAACAACCGGTGACCATATACTTGAATTGAGGATTGATACTGAAGATACGGTAGTTGAGTTGAACGATGAAAACAACGGGGTGAACAATAATCACTATCAATTAACTGTTCAAATATCCCAAATTGGAGTCAGAATAACTCCACTGATGGAAGATGGTTCAGTTCCTGTAACTACCTCTGACCTCGAACAGGCATTAAGCAAAACATTAGACCCTAGTACAGGTAGTTTGCTAACCTACGAATTCCAGCTGCAAAACGAAGGTACTTCTGCTATTTCGGTCGGCCTTTCGGTAACACCTGTCCAAAAGGTTGACGATCAAGGAATTTTACAATCTCCAATTGATGAATGGTGGAAGTTACTCAATGAAACTGGCCCTTGGGACCTTGCAGCATCCGGGGATGTCGGTGATTCGAAAATTGTCACATTAACTTTGGAAGATGTCGATGCTGATCTAGAAAACCCCGCTGGTCCAAGGTATGCTCTTCCTGGAAATTTTGTTAATGACTTGAATTTATTCGATAAGGACGCACCAACAATTTCTCACACCATCCGAATTACTTCCGTCGTTGAGAGGGTAGAAGGCCTATTCACAATACAGGCGGGAACTGGAAATGACCTTGGCGCTAAACCAGGACAAACCGCGGCTTATTCACTATCGATAAGGAATACAGGTAATGGAGACACACAATATTCCGTCAGTTGTGATAGCCCTAACCAATGGATTGTCAATATCGCAAACACTGGCTCTTCATCAGTGATTTTGGATCCGCTTAGTCGATTGCAATTCCTTCCGCTTCCGATACATGTTAGAATCCCAGCCACTGATGGAGGCGAACCAGCGGCTGGGGTTACAGAGGACATTACTTGTACAACAACATCCGTACAAGATTCCTCGGTAACGAAGACGGACGTTGCTACTGTTACCGTCTTCGAGAGTTATGATTACGAAGTAGACTTAGAAGATGAAGATGGGGAATTATTGGGGGCTTTAGCGCTTGCAGAAGATAGAGCAGTTCTAAATGGCGATATGTCTGAAACTAATGTAATCGTCTCTAATGACGGAAATATTAGAATGGATTTCACAATGACAGTTAGTTCCTCATTGAATACATGGGCGACCCAGTTGGTCTATGGTCAACAGCAAACAACAGAACAGCTGCAATTCTCGATTGAAGCAGGTGAGTCAGCAACGGTTACCGTTCAGATGATGGTGCCAGAAAATGCAGAGATGAATACCCGGAATACATTGACACTTCGAACAACTCTACAAGGTGGAGAGATGGTCGTAAACGCAACCCGATTCATCGTTCAGGAAATCGCAGCCCTTGATGCATCGGAGGATTCTACGATTCCCCTATCATTGGGCCAAACCGGAACCACTGAGGTTTGGATCAGAAATGCAGGAAACGTTCCGTTATCCCTTACTTGGAGCATTGGGACTCTTCCAGAGGATTGGGTTGGTGGTTTCCAATCACTTATTCCATCAACACTAGATATGAACCGTGAGGCTCTTGTAACCGTAGGTTTGGATGTACCCGGTAACTTACCAGTTGGAATGATGGAAATAACCGTCCCAGTTATTGTTGAAGCAATAACTCCAGGAATGGAAACTGTAACTCATACTTTCCAATTGAATGTGGAGATTATGCCATCAATTTACGTAGAACTATCTTCTGATTCAATGACGCTTAATGAAATCAAATCAGGTTCCTCTGGTGCGTTCATAATCTCTGTCACCAATCTAGGAAACCAACCTTCAGGGTTTAGTTTTCAGGCAAGTGAATTGTCAAATTGGAATATTGAAATCAATCCAACAACAGTGGATTCGATACCAGTTGGAGAAACCGTGGAAATTACTGTAGAAGCATCTCCTCGCAAATCAGCATCACCTGGCTTGGCGAGTTTCGTATTCTGGGCGAATTCTACTGATAGCGGAGAAGACTCTACAATTACAAACAATGAGATTCTTCTGGAAGTATCCCGATCTAGAGATGACTCGTGTAGTGGTATTGGTTGCTTGATGGTATCGCTAGGCTTGCCTAAGTGGACCCTTGCAATAGTATTCTTGGTGGTTCTATCTGGTTTAGGAGTTGTACTGATTCGCATGCGAAAAGAATCTGAAAACAACTTGAGCCCTGATGAGGAATTAATCCCGTCGGGTTCGGCACTTCATTCTGGTTCCAAAACCGAAAGAATGGCCATGGCCCTAGAAACAGGATCCGCAGGAGAGGTTTTGAGTAAGTCCGTTAGTGACGATGAAATCACAGATGTTATTTCATCCTCGGCTCCATCGCTTCCTCCCCCAGTGCCTGTGCCTCCTGGTGCAATGCCTCTTCCTCCTGGTGGATTACCTGAAGGATGGACGATGGACCAATGGGTGGCTTACGGCCATCTCTGGTATGAACAGAATACCTGATTACACTCAGGCACTGACTTAAGACCACGAAGCGGCTGGCTAAGCCGATGACAGGGTCAATAGTACTCTTTGGGCCACCCGGTGCTGGAAAGGGAACACAAGCGGGTAGGATAGTGGAACTTACTGGTAAGCCACAAGTCTCCACAGGTGATATGTTGCGGGCAGCTGTAAAGCTAGGTTCTCCAATGGGGATGGCTGCCAAGGAATTTATGGACGCAGGATTATTGGTGCCCGATGAGGTAATCATTGGCTTAATTCAAGAACGTTTGCAGGAAGATGACGCCAAACAAGGAGTGCTTTTCGATGGTTTTCCCCGGACAATTCCACAAGCAGAATCTCTCGATAAGATAGCCACAGTATCTTCTGTAATTTCGATAGAAGTTCCGGATGACGCAATCGTGGAAAGAATTGTTGGAAGAAGAATGGATTCAGAAACTGGAGATATATACCACGTCACATTCAATCCCGCTCCTGCCGAGATATCGGATCGGTTAATCCAAAGACCAGATGATACTGAAGAAACTGTCAGGTCTAGATTGGAGGCCTATCATGCGCAGACCGCTCCTCTTGCGGATTGGTATTCAGAGCGAGGATTACTAATCAAAATAGATGGTAATGACTCAATTAACAAGGTCGGAGATTCAGTGGAAGCGGCAGTCTCTAGAATTTTATGAGGTGTGTTTATGTCAGGTCGTAGAAGAGGCCGAGGCTCCAAAAATAGGAGGAATAAAGCCGAAGAATCCATCGAGCACCTGTCCGAATTAATTTTGCAATCGGACAAGGAAATTTCCAACTTGGCGGCTAGAGATTTGCTCAGGGTGTCAAAACGGCATGGTGTAAGGGCAGAAAGCCAGATTCGAGATTTAATTTGCAGATCGTGCAACACTGTGCTTAGGCCCGGAGAAAATGCTAGGGTCAGAATTCAAGACGGTATCCGAAGGATAACTTGCTTAGATTGTGGGAGAATTCATCGCAATAAAATTTGCAAGGTGGAATAGTTATGACGTCTGTGCCTAATCACATAAAACGGATGGCCAATGATAGAGATCTCGTAGTTTCTGTAAGGGTTGGTAGGAATGGACTTACCAATGCTATCGTCGAGGAACTTATCGACCAGTTGAACAAACGAAAATTGGTCAAGATAAAAGCCAACAAAGGGATTGTAGAAGATACAACGGATAGAACCAATCTGTTCTCTGAATTAGCGCAACGAACTGACTCAACTCTAGTTTTCCACAGAGGTAATGTAGCAGTATTTTGGAAGCCCTGAAGTTAGTATTCTCTATATGCTAATCAACATCGGGTTCAACCATGAGCAAGGCATTGAATGGAACGGGTATCAGCCAAAGACTGATTCTCCCAACTTTATTGACAACCTTTCTCATTCCTAGTGTATTGGGTGCTTCTACTGGTAGTGACCAATGGGTGGCTCCAGAAATGCCTAGTTGGGCTATTCCAGCAGCCTTTGCAATTTTGCTAGGTGTCTATGCTTTGATTATTTTCGAATTAGTCCACAGATCATTGGCTGCTGCGATTGGAGCGGTAATAGTAGTAATTACACTTCATGCGATAGGACCAGGCCCAGATTTAGGAACAATTGTGACTTGGATTGATGAGGAGACACTTGGTTTGTTAATCGGCATGATGGTCATAGTTGATATTCTTGGGAAAACTGGTGTTTTCGAATGGGCTGCTGTACAAGCATACGCAATGAGCGGCGGTTCAATTTGGCGACTTTCAATTATTCTTTGTACAATCACTGCGGTATTCTCGGCCTTCTTAGATAACGTAACTACGATACTCTTGATTGTGCCAGTTACTATACAAATAGCACGTGTATTGGGTATTGAGCCAATTCCTCTAATTATAGCAGAAGTAATGTTCTCAAATATTGGCGGTGCCGCAACTCAAATCGGCGACCCTCCAAACATTATTATCGGCGCTCAACTTTCACCACAAGCACTTTCCTCTAATGAAATGTTAGCAGGTCAAGGCATAACCTTCATGGATTTCATTATTCATGTTGGCCCGGCTGTAGTGATCTGTATGGCGCCTTCATTTTGGCTGTTAAAGAAGTTGGAGATGGAAGGCCTTTCTGGGGAACGACATCGTAATGTTGAACTGCTGAAAATCAGGTATGGAATAAAAGATAAAAAATTGCTGAAGAAATCAGGTGCTATTCTTGCTTTGGTAATCTTCGCCTTCTTCGCGCATTCTAGTTTCCATCACCCAATTTTCACTGTGGCAACAATCGCTTTAGGTGGTGCCGTGCTAATGCTGCTAGTTACTTCTCCACATCATGTAGAGGAGCAATTTGATTCCGTTGAATGGACTACAATCATATTTTTCGCAGGCCTATTCATAATGATACATGGGCTCGAATTTATGGGTCTAATCGACGCCATTGCTGATGGTATATCTGATACAATCAAACAGGCTGATGAGAGTAATAGATTGATGGTAGCAGTGCTGCTATTGCTTTGGGTATCTGCAATAGCCTCTGCATTTATCGACAATATCCCTTACACAGCCACTATGGTTCCAGTCGTAATTGAATTGGCTTCAAATCCAGAACTAGGCTTAGCTTTGGGCCCACTAGCTTGGGCCTTAGCGCTTGGCGCCTGTCTAGGTGGTAATGGTACAATAATCGGAGCTTCAGCGAATGTTGTAGCAGCAGGTTTGGCAGAAGAAGCCGGTTACGACATTTCCTTCAATCGATTTTTCAAGACCGGATTCCCAATCATGATACTAACAGTAACACTAGCCACCGCTTATTGCATCGTTAGGTATGCAATAGAATGGTCCAATGATGTAATCCCTATGGCGATTATAGCAGGAATGATGTTGTTATCAGTATCTTTAACTCCAATGATATATGGTCCACCTCCAAGTAGCCCACCCGACTTTGAATTGGAATGATTATTGATTAATCAATACGATACTATCAAACCGCAATATCCTCTACATCGATTATGCAAACCTGCTCGGTCTGCCTTATGGTTCTGAATGAATCGGGGGTTTGCAGCCTTTGTGGTAGCGAAGAAAAGGTAGAAGGTCAATCTTCAAATCCTCAGGGGTCAGAAGGTTCTGTAGACTTGCCTTTTGGACTTGGTGGAGATTCGAATATGCCACAACAAGATTTGCCATTTGGAATCGAACATCTGCCTTCACAAGGCGCAGAATTATCTTCGGCTAAGCCTCCTGAGCAAGAGAATAGTAGTCTTCCTTTTGGATTAGAACATATTCCAAATAACAATAATTCCGATTCTCAAATTACGGAAACCAATTCTGAGCAAGATTCTAAACTAATGGGGATAGATCCCGAAACCTCAAAAAATGACCAAAATCCCCCTGAAAAACCCACTAATTCTTCAATAAATTCAGATGTAAATTTACCCTTTGGAATAGAACATATTTTTGATGGCCCTGAGAAGTGAGTCTTTTCGGCTCTCAATAACGCGTTCTTACCCCCACCGGGATGACCCGCATCGTTCATATACGGAAGGTAGGTCGCACGCCTGCTTTTG
>CENF01053330.1_pt1 | contig 29358 bp, 33 predicted proteins | sample 361291 | NCBI WGS metagenome assembly CENF01 (sample SAMEA2619399, study PRJEB7988) | marine metagenome | isolation source: saline water (ENVO:00002010), including | reverse complement strand
CACTATAGTTTTATACCAATGACTCCAAATGACTTGGTTGAAAGAGACGAAGAATGGAGTGTGCCTCTTGAACCTTCCTATGATTTATCAAGAGAGCCTACTAATATTGGCGCTGATGGCCCAGTTGTGCTTGGTTATATGGGTTTTACTAATACAGGCTTAAATATCTTTGGTCCTACAGAGGGAGGACAGCCTGCAAACCAAGCTTACGGTGATCCTGTCTATAACAATATTTTAGATGATTGCGGTGGGCATACTGCCTTTGCCTATCATAACCATGCACTAAATTTTAGATGTTTTAATCCCAATGGTTTAACTGCTAATCCTGCAACAGACCCGCAACCAGAGATTTTATATACCTCATTAATTTTAGGTTTTGGACCTGATGGCTTCCCTATTTTCAATGAATATGAGTATGCCAATAATGATGGAGTTAATCTTGTATCACCACAAAGTAGCTATGAATTAATTGATGGTCAGAATCCACAAAGGTATGTTTTTGATGCCTATGAGTATGTTGAAAAGGATAATCTAGAAATTTACTTGGATGAGTGTAATGGCCATAGTCATGATAACCCTCATGGTTATGAATACCACTACCATGCCACTGAAGATTTTCCTTATCTTTATGGTTGTATTAGAGGAGAGCCTTTTGGTATAGGTGGCGGCGGTCAAGGCGGCAATAATAATGATTAGAATCATTCTATTATTATTTTTAGCAAATTTTATGCAATCAGAGACTGTGGAAACTTATTACAAAACAGGTGAGTTGAAAGAAAGATTTGAGCTTCAGGGTGATATTAGAGAGGGCTTATATCAGAAATGGTATCTGAATGGTCAAATAGGAAAGCAATCATTCTATAAAAACGGAGTTCTGGATGGCGAGTTAACTACTTGGTATCCAAATGGAGTGGTGAAGGGAACGTATCCAATTTCTAACGGCAAAATAGAAGGTACGGCAAAATATTATGATAATGAAGGGAATTTAAGTTGGCAGGTATATGAAAGCAACATACCTAACCAGAATAACAATATAGATCTCTCAGGTTGGTGTTTAGATTAAATCTTTGACTAAATCTCTTTCTTCAACCAATTCATTTGCAGTTTTCTCCAATCCTTTTTTTGCAAAATCACTAAGATTATAATCTCGAACAATCTCAACAGAGCCTTTACCATCTGAGATTAGAGGAAAACCAGAAAATATACCCTCAGGCATACCATAAGCACCATCGCTCATTACCGCAGCGTTAAAAACATCACCTGATCTAGTAGGATGTTCAACAGCTTTTACTGTATCGCAAGCTGCTCTTGCAGCTGATGATGCTGAAGAAGCACCTCTAGCTTTGATTATTTCAGCACCTCTTTGTTGAATTTTGGGAAGAAAATCATTCTCAACCCATTCATGATCATCTATCTCTTGGTATGCATTTTTACCTGCTACAAATGTATTTTCTAAATCAGGAAACATTGTTGGGCTGTGGTTACCAAATATTGCCAAACGGTATATATCATCAACATGGCAATCAAGTTTTTGGGACAGTTGTGCTTTTGCTCTAAGCGCATCAAGCATAGTCATTGCCATCCATAATTGAGTATTTTTTCCTGCGCTTTTGTATCCAATCAATGCATTAGTATTTGCTGGATTTCCAACAACAAGAATTTTGCAATGTTCTTTTGCATGAGCACCAATTGCTTTTCCTTGTTCTGTAAAGATTCCACCATTTATTTGTAGCAGATCTGATCTTTCTTTGATTTCTTTACCATTTAGAACTATTCCTCTAGGTATAGAGCCCACCAAAAGACACCAATCAGCATCAACAACTGCATTTTCTATATTGTCAAAAGTACTTATTGAATTAACAGTTGAATAAGCTGAATCCTCAAGCTCTTTTACAAAACCATCAAGCCTATCCATGGCTTGTGGTATTTCAACCAAATTTAAATCTAATTTTTCATTAGAATTAAAAATGCCTTTTTCACATAAGAAAGGGATTAATGAATATGCTATTTGACCTGCTGCACCTGTTACTACTACTTTCATTACATGTTAAAAATAATCTTTATTCTATGTTTACTTGTGATCGATTTCCATTAGAATTTACACTCTAACAGTTTATTTTAAAGGAGTCAGAGAATGTCACTAGATTTTGAAGGAAAAGTTGCCATTGTTACCGGATCAGGCGGTGGAATTGGTAAAGGTTATGCATTGGAGTTAGCACAAAGAGGCGCAAAAGTTGTTGTAAACGATTTAGGTGGAGCAGTAGATGGTTCCGGTGGTTCTGTTTCTGCAGCTGAAGCAGTTGTGCAAGAAATTGAAGCTGCTGGTGGAGAAGCAATAGCAAATGGTGCAAATGTATGTTCAGAAGATGATGTCAAAACAATGGTTGAAGATGTCATGACCAAATGGGGCAGGGTAGATATTCTTGTTAATAACGCAGGAATCCTCAGAGATAAATCTTTTGCAAAAATGGAGTGGTCTGATTTTGTGACGGTAGTTAATGTTCATCTAATGGGTTCTGCATTATGTGCACACACAGTTTTTCCAATCATGAAAGATCAAGAATATGGAAGAATAATAATGACAAGCTCTTCTTCAGGTTTGTTTGGTAATTTTGGTCAAACGAATTATGGAGCAGCAAAAATGGGTGTTGTTGGTCTAATGAATACTTTGAAGCTTGAGGGAGCGAAATATAATATTCACACTAACTCTGTTGCTCCAACTGCAACAACACGTATGACAGAGCACTTGTTTCCTGCTGAGTTTGCAGAAAAACTTGATCCACGTTTAATTATTCCTGCAGTTGTCTTTTTAGCTAGCGAAAAAGCTCCAAATGGAGAAATTTTAGAAGTTGGCGGAGGGGTAGTTGCTAACACATATATCATGGAAACTATGGGTAAATATTTTGGCACTGATGAGGGCTTTAATGCAGAGGCTGTTGCTGATCATTGGTCTGAAGTCACAGATACTACCGATGCAAAAAGACCATTTCAAGGTGGAGATGTTGCAATTAAGCATCTAGAAACTATTGGGAAATCAGAAAGTTAAATTATTTCTCTCTTAAATAAAAAAGGCTCAGAAAGAGCCTTTTTTTTTGAGAGCACCACCAATAGTTGCAGACCTAAGGCAGTGCAAAACTCTAGTCGTCAAATTTTAGAGAGCCACCTACTTGATACTCAATCACTCTTGTTTCAAAGAAGTTTTTCTCTTTTCTTAAATCCATGATTTCTGACATCCATGGGAATGGATTCTCAGCGCCTGGATAAGCTTCTGGAAGATTAATCTGAGTAAGACGTCTGTTACAGACATATTTTAAATACTCTTCCATAGTCTTGGCATTCATGCCTAGAACACCTCTTGGCATTGTGTCTCTGGCATAGTTAATTTCAAGCTCAGTTCCCTCTATAATCATATCGGAAGCTCTCTTCTTCATTTCTTCATCCCAAAGACCAGGGTTCTCGTTAATAATTGAATTGATAACGTCTATTCCAAAATTTACATGCATTGACTCATCTCTCATGATGTATTGGAATTGTTCTGAAACTCCGGTCATCTTATTTCTTCTTCCCATAGAAAGTATCTGAGAGAAACCGCAATAAAAGAACATTCCTTCTAGAACGCAATAGAAAGCAATTAGGTTTGATAAGAAAAGCTTATCCTTTTCTGGAGTTCCTGTTTCAAAGTTTGGGTCTTCAAGGGCTTGTGTATACTTTAATCCCCAAGCTGCTTTTGCTTCAACACACGGTACTTCCCTATACATATTGAAGATTTCACCTTCATCCATGCCAAGAGATTCAACGCAGTATTGGTATGCGTGAGTATGTATTGCTTCCTCGAAAGCTTGTCTAAGTAAATATTGCCTACATTCTGGATTAGTAATGTGCTTATAGACAGCCAGAACAACATTATTTGCTACCAATGAATCTGCTGTAGAAAAGAAGCCTAAACTTCTTTTTATAATTGTTCTCTCATCTTCTGTTAATCCATCTTCTGACTTCCACAAAGCAATGTCAGCCGTCATGTTGATTTCTTGTGGCATCCAATGGTTTGCTGTTCCATCTAGGTATTTTTCCCATGCCCACTTATATTTGAAAGGAACAAGCTGATTCAGGTCTGCCTTTGAATTTATCATAGCTTTTTGACCAACTTGAACTCTTCCTTCTAATGCGCTTGCCATTCTTTCACGAACTTTCTCAAGCTCTGCCTCAGTTGGCTCCTTCATTGTTGTGTAATTTTCAATATCTTGCATTGCTTCTGAAGACATATCTTCAGTTACAAGGGTATCTGTATCTGATAACTGAACTTGTTCTTGTTGAACTTGAGATTCTTGTGGAATCTTTTCAGCTTCGGTTACTTCTGCTACTCTCGGTTCAGGATTTTTTGTTTCTTCCTTTTTAACCGGAGCTTCGTCTTTATAATAGTCTTCCCAACTTAACATAATTTCCTCCTTTATTGACACGCCTCACAATCTGGATCAAGTATGCTGCAAGCACTCGGTGCTTGCGACGCTGTTTGCGCTTCTTGATTTGATTGCACAGCATTTAAGCTGCTCCTCTCCACCGTTGATTTTTCAGTTGCGGTTGCTCCCATTGATCTTAAATAATATGTTGTTTTAAGACCTTTATACCACGCCATTCTGTATGTTATGTCTAATTTCTTTCCATCTACATTTGCTATGTAGAGGTTTAAGGATTGAGCCTGGTCAATCCATTTTTGTCTTCTACTAGCTGCTTCTACTATGAATCTAGGCTCTACTTCGAAAGCAGTCTTAAACTTATTTTTAATGTGTTCCGGAACACGATTTATCTGTTTTAGTGAGCCTTCAAAGTATTTAAGATCACTTAGCATAACTTCATCCCATAAGTTCTCTTTTTTCAGCTCTTCAATAAGATATGGATTAACAACAGTAAACTCACCTGAAAGATTCGATTTGACATATAAGTTCTGGTAAGTCGGTTCAATCGATTGAGATACACCAGTTATATTAGCGATGGTTGCTGTTGGAGCTATTGCCATTACATTTGAATTTCTTATTCCATGTGCCGCAACCCTTTCTTTTAACTTATCCCAATCTAAAGTCTTTTCAGTATTTTGATCAATAAACTCTTTTCCTCTTTGTTCCATAAGGAGATTGATTGAATCTAATGGAAAAATTCCATTATCCCAGAGAGATCCTTTATACGTTTCATATACTCCTTTTTCTTCTGCAAGCTCACAAGAAGCTTCTATAGCAAAGTAACTTATTAACTCCATTGATCTGTCAGCGAATTCAACAGCATCTTCTGAATCGTATGAAATACCGAGCTTATACAAAGCATCCTGAAAGCCCATTAGGCCAAGACCAATTGGTCTGTGTTTTTTATTTGAATTCTCTGCTTGAGGAACAGGGTAAAAGTTTATATCGATCACATTGTCCAGCATCCTTATGGCTGTTTTCACAGTACCTTTCAGTTGTTCTATATTGATTTTTCCTTCACTGATATGTTGGGGTAAATTTACACTGCCTAAATTACATACAGCTATTTCATCTTCGTTTGTATTTAGAGTTATTTCTGTACATAAGTTTGAGGAATGAACTGTTCCAACGTGTCCTTGAGGAGATCTTATATTACATGGATCTTTGAACGTCACCCATGGATGTCCTGTTTCGAAAAGCATTGATAGAATTTTTCTCCATAAGTCTTTTGCTTCTATGGTTTTATGGAATTTAATCTCACCTGCTTCAGCCATTTTTTCATATTCTTCATACCTTTTTTCAAATTCAGTACCGTAAATATCATGTAAGTCTGGAACATCAGAAGGAGAGAAAAGGGTCCACTTCTCATCTTTTTCTAACCTTTTCATAAAGAGATCAGGAATCCAATTGGCTGTATTCATATCGTGTGTTCTTCTTCGATCGTCCCCTGTGTTTTTTCTAAGATCCAAGAATTCTTCTACATCCATATGCCAGCATTCTAAGTACGCACAGAAAGCACCTTTTCTTTTCCCGCCCTGATTTACTGCAACTGCAGTATCATTTGATACTTTAAGGAAAGGCACAATGCCTTGGCTTTTTCCATTTGTACCTTTAATTCTTGAACCAAGAGCTCTGACTGGTGTCCAGTCATTCCCAAGACCCCCAGCCCATTTAGAGAGCAGGGCATTATCTCTTATTGCTCCATATATTCCCGAAAGATCATCAGGAACAGTTGTTAAGTAACAAGATGAGAGTTGTGGGCGGTTTGTTCCAGAATTAAATAATGTTGGGGTAGAACTCATATAATCAAAACTAGATAACAGTTTATAAAACTCAATGGCTCTTTCATTTTTGTTTTCCTCATTAATTGCAAGACCCATTGCTACCCGCATAAAGAATACCTGCGGCATTTCATAACGAGTTTCCTCATGTGTTATGAAGTATCTGTCATATAAAGTTTGTAATCCTAAATATGTAAATTGGAAATCCCTCTTTTCAAGCAGTGCTGCTCCAAGTTTTTCTAAATCAAACGTTTTTAGTTCTTCGCTTAGAAAATCAAGTTCAATCCCCTTATCAACCGTTTTTGTGAGAGCTTCCATGTACATTTTTGCTCTATCTTTTCTTTCTTTGATGTTTAGGAAACCACATACTTCATTTTCCATATTATTAAGAAGAAGGCGTGCTGTGACATAGGAATAATTAGGCTCTTTCTCCACCATTGTTCTCGCAGTCATAAGCATACTTTCAGCGAGATCTTTTTCAGATATGCCTTCGTAGGTAGCATTTTTTATTTCTGTGGCAAGAAGCGCTTCATCAACATTATCTAGATCAGTACAAGCTTTTTTTACTGCGGTATCTATTATCGTTTGTACGCTTTGTTCTATATTTCTATTGTCTTCTTTTTCTTCTACTCTCTCATTTTTTCTTGCTTCTCTATATAGGACGTAGGACCTTGCAACCTTATGATGTTCATTCCTCATTAATTGAAGTTCTACTTGATCTTGGATCTCTTCAATGTGAATTGTTCCTCCAGACGGCATCCTTCTCTCAAACACCTTAATAATGTCTTGTGCCATTTGATCAACTTCTTCATGTATTCTTGAAGACCCAGCAGCTGTTCCTCCCTCTACTGCAAGAAAAGCCTTCATTATTGCAACCTTGATTTTTTCGTCTTCAAAAGAAACTACTTTTCCATTCCTTTTTATGACCCTAATTTTTCCTGGAGCCATTACTTGGTTCGGAGCTAGTTCCTTTTTTTCTTCAGTTGTGTTTTGTGTTACTTGTTGTTCCATCGCTTTAGGTATTTTTCTATAGATGGTGACGACATTCAAGCATTTCAACACAATATGTTGTGTTATTTTTTTATTTGCACACTATATGCTGTAATCTTCTTGTTGATAACTTATGGATAAAATGTTGTTTATTTAACAATATCCGTTTAAATAAAGCCTATAAATGTGTATTCTTTAAAACTCTTCAATCATGAAAATAAAGATATTAAATAACATTGCAAAAGAAGGTTTAGCTATTCTTGATTCAAATAATTTTCAAGCTGTAACCGAAGATGTAGATCCTTTTGGGATTGTCCTTAGAAGTCATGACCTAACTGAACTTGAAATATGTAAAAATCTCCTAGGAATTGCTCGAGCTGGTGCAGGAACAAATAATATCAACATAGAAGAATGCTCTAAACATGGTGTCGTTGTTTTCAATACGCCTGGAGCAAATGCAAATGCAGTGAAAGAAATGGTTATCTGCTCATTAATTCTTTCTAGGCGAGACCTTGTTTCTGGCAATAAGAATCTAGATTTATTAGTTACAGAAAATAAGAGCGATCAGGAAATAAGCACTGAGATAGAAGGGATGAAAAAGATATACCAAGGAGAAGAGGTCAAAGGAAAAACTCTTGGAGTAATAGGTCTTGGGGCAATTGGTTCTATGGTTGCGGAACAATCAATGTCTTTGGGCATGAAGGTTAATGCCTTTGACCCAGGTCTGACAGTTGACACTGCACTACGTCTTCCTAGCAGCTTAAAAAGGTTTGAAAGTATGGAAGAAGTATTACAAAACTCAGATTTTATTTCTCTACACCTGCCTTTAACAAAAAATACAAAAGGACTTATCAATGAAAGCAAATTAAAGTTATTTAAAAAGAACGCAGTTTTGATTAATTTTTCCAGAGGAGGAATTGTTGATGAAAACAGTCTAATTAAATTTTTAGATAATCAGCATTTACATAAATATGTTACAGATTTTCCAACTAAAGAATTGCTAAAAAGAATAAATTCAAAAAATGACGTAATGATATTTCCGCATTTAGGTGCTAGTACTAAAGAAAGTGAAGTTAATTGTGCTGTAATGGCTTGCTCTCAGTTAAGTGATTTCATTAAGGATGGAAGAATTACTAATAGTGTAAATTTTCCTAACATTAATTCTGAAAAAATTGGTAAGCATAGAATATTTATAACAAACAAAAATGAGCCTGGCATAATAAGTAAAATTGCCGAGAGTTTAGCTGCAAATAAAATTAATATTCTAGAGTTTGTGAATAAAAGTCGAGGCAATTTAGCATGTAATATCATAGACACCGATGATAAAATTGATATTACAATTGTCTCTAAGCTAGAGAAAATAAGCGGTGTTACAAATGCAAGACTTTGTTACTAAAAAAAACCTCTTTTTTTTTCAAAATCTATTGATTTTCTCACAAGAATGAGCATCCCTCTCTTATAGCAAATAAAATCTTCATTAAAATTTTATTTTATTGAGCCATAGTCTGAAACACTGATTTTTACTGGTTAAAAATATATTGTTCATTTTTTGTACAATTTAAGGAAAGTATTTTCTTATATGGGGTATATGATATTTTGATGTAGTTTTCCCCAAAGTTATCCACAGTTTCTGTGGATAAAAAAAATGTGTTATTTTTACCAAATGAATCAACACAATAATTGGCAGAGTTTTATCGATTATGAAACAAAAAAATCTTATTTTTCAGATATAAAAAACCGTTTAATTTCCGATAATAAAAAAGGCAGAACTATTTTGCCTGATGCAAAAAATTATTTCAAAGCCTTTGAGCTATGTAAGTTAGAAGACGTTAAAGTTGTGATTATAGGACAAGACCCATATCACACTCCCGGTGTTGCAAACGGTCTTGCTTTTTCTGTGAGAAAAGAACAAAAATTACCACCATCTTTGCACAATATTTTTAAAGAATTAAAAGCTGATTTGGGTGTCGTAAACACTCATGGCGATCTAACGCAATGGGCAAAACAGGGCATACTTCTGCTGAATTCTTCTTTGTCTGTTTGCGCTGGTTCACCAGCATCCCACTCGAATATTGGATGGGAAGAATTTACTGATAAAGTTATTGGTCTTATACAAGCAAAAAAAAATATTATTTTTCTACTATGGGGAAACCATGCTAGGAAGAAGAAAGCCTTGATAGGCGATGGTAATTATATTTTGGAAGCCTCTCACCCTTCACCATTGTCAGCACACAATGGATTTTTTGGTTGCGCACATTTCTCCAAAACAAATGAAAGGCTTACTGATCTTGATTTAGATCCCATTGACTGGAAGCTGGAATAATTTTCTTTCCCTCGTGGTAATAGTCATTTTCTTCAACGAAGAATTGGCTTAAATTCATTTCTTTTGATCTAAGTGCAAAAATTTTCTTACCAATTTTTTTTCCTGATGAGTCTGCAATAGATTCAAGCGCACTCTCAAATACCACTGATTTTTTAACCTTCTTACCTAGATAAGTTAATCTAGCAATTATTTCTTGACCTCTGTAACATCCTTTGTCATAAGAAATATAATCTTCAAATTTGTAACCTAATTCATTAGCTCGAAATTTATTTGACGATTGTTCTTCTATATCAAAGCAGAAATTTTTCATAGTTTCTATATCCCAATCTGAACTTGTTAATTCCGAACGATTTTCGCCAACATATTTCTTAAAAATATTTTTCTCTTGGATTCCATAAATATTCTGATCATCTTCTGAGATATTACAATCATAAAACTTTGCAAATTTTTCTAATTCCTCTATCAAAGATTTAGATACACTTTTTTTAACAATAATGGTGAAGAAATCTTCTTTGATAATGACAGCATTTGTAATGACATAACCCTTTTCATCGCAGAAAAGACCGTCAAAATAACCTTTGTTTAGAGAAAGGTCACAAGACACTTGTCCTTGAAGAAGCTGTTCTGAATCAACTCCTTTGACTAATATCGAAGTATAATTTGGTAAAGAAAAACTTAGAGCCATGGATAATGATCTTTTACTTAAAAAATTAAATTTTAAATCAAGAAGAGGGATGAAGGAAACTACATTTGTAGTAAAAAAACTTATTGTTGGTTTTAAGAGCATGGATACTAGGCAAAAAGAAGAACTTGCTGAATTACTTGATCTTAATGATCAAGAGCTTTTCGATCTTGTCTTTAAAAATAAAAAGCTATTCTCTGATAGATTTCCAAAGTTAAAAAATTTGCTAATTAAATGAACTTATTTAAAAATTCAATATCAAAGGTGTAAATGAAAAAGAATAGTATTCCACAACTAGTGGAGCTCTCACAAAAAGGCGACTCGAATGCATTCGAGTTGCTTTTTACTACTTTCAAAACACGACTTCACCATTCATTATTCAAAGTTTTAAGAAATTATCATGAAACAGAGGACGTTGTTCAACAAGCATTTATGAGAGCATGGGAAAAGATTGGTACTTTTAAAGGTAATTCTCATTTCTATACATGGTTGTATAGAATCGGTTTTAATCTAGCAATTACAAAAATCAATTCTTCAAAAGAAAGCCAGATTGATGAGGGGTTTGAGAGTACGCTTGCAGCACCAAATAACGTTGTCGAATCTATTGAAAACACTGAACTATTTAAATCTGTAAAAAGTTTACTGGATGAGTTACCAGAAGAGCAAAGAACAGCATATATATTATGTGAAGTTGATTCAAAGAATTACGAAGAAATTGCAAATATAACAGCAGTGCCAGTAGGAACAGTAAGATCAAGAATTTTTAGAGCAAGACAATATTTAATGGAGAATTTAAAAGAAAGATTATGAGCAATATTTCAGACTATGATTTTAGCAGGATATCTGCATTCGTCGACGGAGAGCTAAGTACAGAAGAAGTTGATTGTCTAATTAAGGACATGAAGATTAAGCCTGAGCTTAAAGAAGTGTATTTTAATATTATGGAATTAAGTGAGGCAGCAAAAGAATTAAAACCTATCGGTTTCAAACAGCAATTAGCAAATATGTCTTTGCAAAGCTTATTTTCAGCCTTCAACCAAAGGCTTGTTATGCCTATAACAATATTTTCTGTAGGTGCTTTGTTAAGTTACTCAATTCTTAATAATGCTATAAATAATAATGATACAAATAAGGCCAGCCTGTTATTACAACAATCAATATCATCAATAGAAGCTAAACAAATTCTAGAAAATATTAAGTCAGACGAAATTTTGCAGTTTGCCTCCAGACATTATGCTCCTAATATAAATAAAAATATTATGCCTGTTGCATATCAGCCACAATGGTTGCCAAGAGGATTCAATACTGACGATAGATTAAATAACAGATTTATTAACAGAGCTAATAAAAAAGAATTCTCAATTTTTATTGATAGCCCAAATACACTCAATCTTCCTGATGGGGTGTATAAAAAAGAAAACTTTATTTTGATTAAGAAAACTTTTGTTCATTCTGATAAGCCTCATACCATTGCAATATTCGGTGATATAGATATTGAATCAGGAAAAAGAATCCTTAATTCTATAAGACCTATAAAATAAGTTATCTATGAAAAAGTTTTTAGCAATAATTCTAGTATTTTTATTTAGTCTTGATGCTCATGAATTTGATTTTTCTGAACTTGTAAAAGACCAGTCTGAATCAGTTGTAAATATTCAATCTATCCGAAAAATTAAATACAACAGAAGATCACTAGGTGGTTTTCCAGAGGAGCTTTTTAGAGAGTTTGGTATACCTATGCCAGAAATGAATGACCCAAGAGGACAAGAAAGAGAATCAATAAGCACAGGATCTGGTTTCGTAATAGATGAAAATGGATATGTGATAACTAATTTCCATGTTGTACAAGATGCAGATGAAGTTCTTGTTAAGTTTTTAGACAGAAGAGAATTTAAAGCTGAAATTGTAGGTATGGATGAATTAAGTGATCTGGCATTATTAAAAATTGAGTCAGATGATTTTGATCCGGTCGAAATAGGTAACTCCGATGAAGTTGAGCAAGGGGATGGGGTGATAGCAATTGGCTCACCTTATAATTATGATTTTTCAGTTACATTCGGAATAATTAGTGCAACTGGTAGAGGCATAACTTCGGGGCAAGGCATAGGTGACTATGTCCCATACCTTCAAACAGACGCAGCAGTTAACAGAGGAAACTCTGGAGGACCATTATTTAACACGGAAGGAGAAGTTATAGGTATTAATTCTCAGATCTTTTCAAGATCTGGAGGGAATGAAGGTTTAGCATTTGCGATACCGATAAATATTGCTCTTGAAGTTGTAGAGCAGCTTAAAGACAACGGCAAATTTTCAAGAGGCTATCTAGGAGTTCAGGGTGGCGAAGTTTCTAGCGATTTAGCTGAAGCTCTCGGAATGGAAAAGCCAATTGGAGCTTTAGTTAGGGCTGTTGTTAAAGATGGAGCAGCTGAAAAAGGTGGTATTAAGCCGGGCGATGTAATTGTTAAAGTTGGCAAAAAAGATGTTATTTATTTTAAAGACTTGCAGCATGCAGTAGGGATGACAAAGCCAAAAACTAATCTAAAAATTAAATTATTTAGAGATGGCGAGTATGCAAATTTATATGTGAAAGTTGGCGAGCTTCCAACACAAGATAGACCTGAGCCAATTAACAATGAGCCTGATGAACCAAATTTTCCTCTTGGCCTAGAGCTAGAGGATTTAGATAATGAAGATATTATCGGCGTGAGAGTAGTCCAAGTAACAAGAGAATCTCCTGCTATAGGACAAATTATCAAAGGAGATATTATTACCAAAATTAAATCTGGCAACACTACTTACGATATTTCAAAAGTTGCAGATTTTAAAAATGCACTTGATTCATTTGCTGTAGGTGACAAAATAGCGGTATTTGGAACCAGAGAGGGTTCCAACTTTTTTGTTGCAGTAACAGTTGAATAAGATTAGAAATTTCTCAATTATCGCTCATATTGACCATGGGAAGTCCACGCTGTCTGATAGAATCATCGAATTTTGCGGAGGTCTAAGCAAAAGAGAAATGAAATCTCAGGTTCTCGATACTTTAGAATTAGAACGAGAAAGAGGAATTACTATTAAAGCCCAATCTGTGGCATTGAAGTATATAGATGATGACGAATATCAATTCAATCTTATAGATACACCAGGTCATGTAGACTTTTCTTATGAGGTTTCTAGGTCACTAGCTGCCTGTGAGGGCGCATTACTTGTTGTAGACGGATCACAAGGAGTCGAAGCTCAAACATTATCTACCTGTTATAAGGCTATAGATCTTGGTTTAGAGGTAATACCTGTCATTAATAAGATAGACCTTCCACAAGCTGAACCAGAAAGAGTTAAAAATGAGATAGAGGAAATCATCGGTATAGATGCATCAGAAGCATTGTTTGTAAGTGCAAAAGATGGAACAAATTTAAATGAATTATTAAGGCAGATAGCTCAAAAAGTCCCCCCACCCAAGAAAAGTAAAGAAGAAAATCTTCAGGCACTGATTATTGATTCTTGGTACGATAATTTTCTTGGCGTTATTTCATTAATTAGAATTTTTAGTGGTTCGTTGAAGAAAGGCGAGAAATTTATTGTTAAATCGACAGGACAAACATACACCGCAGACACCATTGGAAAATTCACACCAAAAAAAGTCCCTTGCAACGAACTAATGGAAGGTGAGGTTGGTTATTTAGTTGCAAGTGTTAAAGATCTTAAATCTGTTCCAGTAGGAGACACACTAATATCTGCAAAACACCCAGACACAAATGAGCTTGATGGTTTTGAAGAAGTCAAACCTCAAGTTTTTGCTTCTTTTTTCCCAATTGATTCAAATGATTACCAAGCATTTAGGGAAGCCTTACAAAAACTTAATCTCAATGATGCTTCACTTACTTTTGAACCTGAGAATTCAGAAATTTTGGGGAGTGGTTTTAGGTGTGGTTTTTTAGGAACATTGCATTTAGAGGTAGTCAAAGAAAGATTAGAAAGAGAATATGATCTAGACCTCATAACTACTGCACCAAGTGTTGCTTATGAAATCCTTAGAACAAATGGAGAAGAATCAACAATTAGTTCTCCTGCTGAATTGCCAACAGTTAATGAAATACAGGAAATTAGAGAGCCGATAATTAAATCAACTATTCTTTGTCCAAATAAATATGTAGGAGATGTAATTGAACTGGCTATGTCCAAAAGAGGTGTACAGAAAGATTTACAGTACTTAGGTGGGCAAGTTTCTATTATTTTTGAAATGCCATTGTCTGAAATAGTTATGGATTTCTTTGATATTCTTAAATCTAAAAGCCAGGGTTACGCTTCAGTTGATTTTGTATTCGATAGATTCCAAACTGCTAAGCTTGTTAAAGTCGATGTTGCAATTAATGGTTTAGTTGTAGATTCTCTTTCATCAATCATGCATAGATCACAAGCAGAGAGAAAAGGAAGAGAAATAGCTAAGAGGCTTAGAGAAGTAATTCCAAGACAAATGTTTGAGATTCCCATTCAAATCATGTTAGGTAGTAAAATAATTGCTAGAGAGAGTGTTAAGGCTTTTAGAAAGAATGTTACTGCTAAACTTTATGGTGGTGATGTTACAAGAAAGAAAAAGCTTCTTGAAAAGCAAAAAGCAGGAAAGAAGAAAATGAAACAAATTGGCAAGGTAGCGCTTCCACAAGAGGCCTTTCTGAGCTTCCTATCAACTGATAAAAAATGAGCACATTTTTCTCTCTCATTCAGCCTATATCAAACCTTCCTGTATTTATATTTCTTAATTTAGCTATATGTGCAATTGCAATTCATTGGTATTGGATGAAGGCAACAAAAAACTTTAACCAAAATATCCATAGGTGGGCACAAAGAGCAGGCTTATTAATATCAATATTAATAATTGGAATATTGTTTGTTAAGCAATGGAATATAGGCGATTTGTTGGCTTTTTACTCCGTTTTTTCTTTGATTTTGCTAATAACTTCTTTAGTAAATGGTCACAAAGAAATAATTAAAGAAAGCAGAGGATGGTTCATCAATATTTTTTTAGTTTTTTTTATAAGAGGCTATGTTTATGAACCTTGGCAGATACCTTCTGAGTCAATGAGACCAAATTTAGAAGTAGGTGATTTCGTTCTAGTCAATAGAAATGCTTATGGTCTAGAAATACCTTTTACAGGTCGGGATAAATTATTTTCAACTGGGCCTGAGATTGGTGAGATAGTTGTTTTTTTCCCACCACACAAACCTACTGTGCCTTTTGTTAAAAGAGTAATTGCTAAAGGTGGAGACACAGTCACATATGTAAATAAAAAGTACTATGTGAATGGGGTTATGTTATCTCAAGAAAATTTATTACAAGATGATTTTGCAAGTCTTTTAACTGAATCAAATGCTGATAAAGAATATACGATTAGACATATGGACAGAAGAGGTCAAAGTGGGAGTTGGACAATACCAGAAGGTATGTATTTTGTCAGTGGAGATAATAGAGATAACTCAAATGATAGTAGAGCTTGGGGATATATTAGTGAAGAAGTTATTTGGGGAAGAGCGGAATATATATGGATGTCCTGGAAACCAGGTAAATGGCCATCTACAGATAGGGTTGGAAAAATAAATTGATTAAGTGCGGTTATACAACAATTATTGGTAAAACCAATGTTGGTAAATCAACATTTTTAAATAAATTTCTTGATAAAAAAGTATCGATTACTGCTGACAAATCACAAACCACAAGATCAAATATTTATGCAATCAAAACTATGGAAAGAACACAAATAATATTTATAGATACTCCAGGCATCCATAAAAAAAGTGAAAAAACTTTAAATAAAGTACTTCGAAAGAAACCATCAGAAGTTATCCATGATGTTGATGTAATCATTTTTATGGTTTCCGGAACAAAGTTTGATGATGTAGATCAGGAAACATTGGAATTGGTTTACCAGTCTAGTGCTAAAAAAATATTGGTAATAAACAAAATTGATCTAGTTAAAAATAAAAAAACCCTTTTTTCTTTTGTTGAAGAAACTTTTAAGAAAGATGATTTTTTTGCCATTGTTCCTATTTCAGCCAAAAATAATATTGGAATAGATCTTGTAGAGAAAGAGTTAGAGAAAGCTTTGCCAGAGAATGAGTTTTTTTATCCTGAGGAAATTAGTTTTCAAAGCATGAGCTTTGAAATCAGCGAAACTATAAGAGAGAAAGTAATTAGGCTTCTAGGAGATGAGCTCCCATATGAGACAGCAGTAGTTATAGAACACTTAGATGAAAAAAAAGATACTTTTGAAATAAGTGCAAATATCTATGTTTCAAAGCAGAGTCAAAAAAGCATAGTGATAGGAAAAAATGGAGAAAAAATAAAATCTATAGGTATCGCAGCAAGAGTAGATTTAGAGAAAAAATTTGGAAAAAAAATTATTCTAAAACTTTGGTGCAAGGTACAGAAGAATTGGGTAAATAATCCAATAAGTTTAGAAAGTTTTGGTATCAAGAGCTAATGGACTCAAATTATCAAAAAGCATTTGTAATTCATTCAAGACCATACAAAGAGACGAGTTTAATTGTTACTTTTCTAAGCGAAAAAAATGGAAAAATAAATGCAGTAGCTAAGGGTGCTAAAAGAAAGAATTCTAAGCTCTCTGGTAATCTTGAACCTTTCCAATGTTTAAATATTGATTTTAGAGGAAGATCAGAGCTTAAAACTTTATATTTAGCTGAACCATGCGAGGTATTCAAAGACTTTATAGGAAGTGAAAACCTTTATTCAGCCTTTTATATAAACGAACTGATCAATTTCTTATTAACACAATCAGAAGAATCAGCTGAGCTATTTGGCATCTATAAAAATTGTATTTCTAACCTCAAAGATGAAAAATCTATTGAAACCATATTGAGAAATTTTGAATTAGATTTACTAGGAGTTTTAGGGTATGAAATAAATTTTTCTACAGAATACGGCACAAACAATGACTTAGAGTCGGAGCAAAAATATAAATATTCCCCTCAATCAGGTTTCTCAAAGAGCAGCGATGGTTTTGATGGTAAAATATTAAATGAAATTTCAAATAGAAGTTTTTCAAAAGATGCTCTAGCAGCATCAAAAGAAATTAACAGAAAAACAATAGAGTATTATTTTGAAGAACTTAATATAAAAAGCAGGGTATTTTTCAAATGATTTTAGGTATAGGCACTGATCTGGTTCACAAAGACAGAATTGAAGCTATTTATAATAAGTATGACAAAAGGTTTACTGATAAAGTGCTTTCAAACATAGAGAAAAAAGAATTTAAAAAACTAAAAGAGAATGCAAAAGTTAACTTTTTGTGTTCATCTTTTTCGGCGAAAGAGGCACTTGTTAAAGCTTTGGGAACAGGTTTTAGAGGGATCTATCCTCCAGATATCTCTATTGAAAAGGACAAATTAGGAAAACCATCGATAAAAAGCACTAAATTAGAAACAATTAAACACCATCTATCAATAACTAATACTGATAGTTATACTTTGTCTTTTGTAGTTTTAGAAAAATGAACTTGATACTCTTAGGAATGCCAGGTGCTGGAAAAGGCACACAAGCTGAAATAATCCAAAAAGACTTCGATATTGCAAATATTTCTACAGGAGCAATGATGAGAGAGGTAAGCAGATCAGAAGGGGAGCTCGCTGATAAAGTTCAAACTTATTTATCATCTGGAACTTTGGTGCCAAATGACATAATAGTTGAAATGCTAGTGCAGAGAATAAGCCAGAATGACTGCAAAAAAGGTTTCTTGTTAGATGGATTCCCTAGAAATCTTGACCAAGGAAAAGCCCTTGATTCAGCTAATGTATCAATAGATCTAGTTTTGTATCTTAGTATCTCAGAAGATGAAATTATCAATCGCATGTCGGGCAGAAGAGTGCACCCTTCTTCTGGAAGATCCTATCACGTAATACATAACCCTCCAGAAAAAGAAGGATTTGATGACGTTACAGGAGAAGCCCTTATCCAAAGAGAGGATGATGCACCAGAGGTGATTAAGAAAAGACTAGATGTTTATTTTAATGAAACAGAACCGCTTCTAGATTTTTATAGAAATAAAAACTTAAAGTTTGTTGAAATAGATGCTTCGAGATCACTACATGAAGTAACAGAATCTATCCGTCAAAGCATCTCAAATTGAACGCCTTAGTCATAGACCTCACCTCAGACTTACATTGCATAACACTTCAATATGATGGCAAAAGCTATGAATTTCCTTTTGATGAAGAAAAAATTGCAAAAAGAAATAACTGGGATAAAAAGATAGAAACATTAAAGAAATCGGTACCAGATTTTGAATTTAGTAAATTAGATAAAATAGCGTACGCAGCTGGACCTGGATCTTATACAGGTGCAAGGCTTGCTTATACATTTTTACAAACACTTGAATTGATTCTAGAAAAAGAATTTTATGCCTTTTCTAATTTGAGCGCTTTAAACTTTAATAGTCCAAAAAAGATTCCAGTTATAAAAGGAAATAAAAATGATTTTTTTTACAGATTTGAAGGTAAAGATTTCTATTGCGATAATGTCGAAAATATCCCCAAAGGAGAATACGTCGGGCTTGAAAAAGACAACCTTTCCTTAGAACCTCTTGAGCAGGTTAGCAGTAATGTGATACCAATTAATATTCTTAAGATGCTTTTGGGGGATGGTGAACATCAATTGTCCTCGAATTATCCAAATTATATTAAAGAGCTAAGTTATCAAAAAAGCTAATGAATGATTTAAGCCTATTTCAAACTATAGTTTTAAGCATAATCCAAGCAATAACAGAGTTTCTACCTATATCAAGCTCTGCACACCTCCTATTGCCAAGCAAAGTACTAGGTTGGCCAGATCAGGGCATATTGTTTGATATCACTGTACATTTTGCGACTCTGTTGGCTGTTTTAATTTATTTTAGGGATGAATTTCTTAAAATTAACTTTTATCTATCAAGAACCTTTCTCTATCTTGTTATAAGCACTTTACCAATTGTACTAATAGTCCTATTTGTAGACGGGGTTGGAGATTATAGGTGGTCATTGTCATCCATAGCATATGCGAATTTATTTTTTGCTCTATTGCTCTTACTTTCAGAGAAGATTAGCTTAAATAAACTCACAAATTCAGATATGAACATAAAACATGCAGTAGTTATTGGTCTATTTCAAACATTCAGTTTAATTTCTGGTGCTTCAAGATCTGGCACAGCCATCACAGGATCATTACTCCTTGGTTACAAAAAAGAAGAAGCAGCTAAATACTCCTTAATGTTATCAATACCAACAATACTAGGTGCGCTAATATTTAGCTTTAGAGATATAAACACTTTAACAGAAGATATAGACATTTTAACAACATTTATAGCATTTTTAACTACATTTACGGTATCTTATTTTTCAATTTCAATCTTTATTAAGCTTGTAAAACTACTAGGTTATATGCCTTTTATTGTATATAGATTAATTTTGGGTTCTGTGTTGTTATGGCTGATATAGAAGGAATCAAAACTGGTGGCCTAAACTTTCTAAATAGAGCAAAAAATTTGTCATCTAAATACAAAGTTCCTTTGCTGGGATCAGAACTCTCTGAAATACATATATATTTAGATAATCCAACAACTTTATGCTTTGGAAGCGAAAAATTAGTAAATACTTTTAATAAAGGTAAATTTTATTCAAGAATTACAAAATTTCAGAATGAATCTCTATTAAAGAAGGCTTTTGCTTTGCAACTGACTAAACCAAAAAAGATATTAGATACCACAGGTGGGCTTGGTCATGATGCTTTTATACTTGCTCTACTAGGGCAAAAAGTTACTGTTGTTGAGAAAAACAAAGGCCTTTGTATATTGTTGGAAGAAGCTCTTAATCAATTACCAGATCTTTCCTATTTTAATGATGCTGTAAACAATATAACTATCAATAATGACGATTCACGTACATTTTTAGATTCAGCAAATGACTTTGATGTTATTTATATTGACCCTATGTTTAATTCAAACAAAAAACTAAAAAGAACAAAACAAATGGAATTCTTGGATCAATACCTTCATGAATACGATAACCCCTCAGTCGATTTCTTCAAATCTGATTTTAAAAGACTTGTCATTAAGAAAGAATTGAGAGCACCGGCTAGTATAAAAGATAGCTCTGCTATATCATTTAAAGGTTCATCTATAAGGTATGATGTATATATAAAGGAGAAAAATGAATTTTAGTCAAGCAGTAAAGTCAGCATTAATAGAAAAATATTCTACATTTAGCGGTAGGGCAAGCAGAGCAGAATGGTGGTATTTCTTGTTATTCACCATAATTATATCGATCGTTGTAAGTGCAGCAGTAGCTTTTACGACTTTTGGAAGTGTTGATTGGGAATATGTTGCAACTTTAAACGAGGGTCAAGCAACAGAATTTCTCTTAGATTCAAGTTTTGGTATTGGCACTAGATTGTCAGCAGTTGTTTTAGCTTTAGCCTTCTTCTTACCATCATTAGCTGTAACAATCAGAAGGTTACAAGACCTGGATGCAAGCTACTATTGGGCAATTCCGTATTTCATTGTCAGTATTATGAGCATATGGATGGCAATTTTTCCTTCAGTAGAGCCTGCAGCTATTAGGCTAGATGCAGCAGGAAATCTTGTCACTCTTCTTTATTGTTTAGCTTTTCTGAGAAAAGGTGGCTACGAGGATAACAGGTTTGGAGCTAATCCTCTTGAAGAAGAAGATACCTATTAGTCTTCAATAGTTACAGCTGTACCATAAGCAACCACTTCAGATGCACCTTGTGCAATAGTGCTGCTTTGTATACGAAAACAAATTATTGCATTTGCACCTTTGTTTTTTGCATCTGCCATCATTCTTTCTACGGCTTGATCTCGGGTTTGTTGAAGTAATCTTGAGTATTCTTCTACCTCACCACCAACAATATTCTTAAGGCTAGCAAAAACATCTGCTACGGCATGTCTGGCTCTTGCAGAACTGCCTTTTACGTAACCAATAGTGCTAATAATTTTCTTTCCTGGAATATGTTCTGAAGTTGTAATTAACATGAACTTATTCTAACAAATAATTTCAATTGATTATTATGCTTCACAATAACTATTAAAAGATTTAAAATGCATGCTTCATGGCTGTACAAAAAAGTAAAAAAACAAGAAGCAGAATTGGAATGAGACGTTCACATGACTCATTAACAAGTAATTCATTGGCTACTGACCCTGTTTCAGGTGAAAGACATCTTAGACATAACATGTCAGCAGATGGTTTCTACAAAGGCAGACTAGTCAAAGATCTCAAGAAAAAATCAAAAGAATCTGAAGAAGAAATTCAGCAGTAGGTTTTAATGGCTTTCTCATTCTTATTCCCTGGTCAGGGAGCTCAATATTCAGGAATGTTCAAAGAGCATTTTCAAGAATTCCCTGAATTTCAAGAAACTCTAGCTATTGGTGAAGAGTTCTATAAAGAGGATCTCAAAAGCATAATTATGAGCGAAGACCCTAGGCTCAATGATACCTATTACACACAACCTTTATTGATGTTGATGAGTTATTCGCTTTTTCAAGTATGGAGAAAGCATAATTGCCCTATGCCAAAAGTAGCTGCAGGACATAGTCTGGGTGAAGTATCTGCATTCTTATGTGCCGGTGGTTTCCATATAAAAGATGCATTGAGATTTATAAAATTTCGAGCAACTTTCATGATAGAAAGTAAAGGTGACACTAAAACTAAAATGTCAGCTGTTCTTGGTCTAGATAGCGAAAGTATAAAAAAAATATTAGCGGATAAAAAAGCTAAATTTCTAGAGGCTGTAAATTTAAATTCACCATTACAGACTGTAATTGCAGGCAATACAGATGAGATTGAAGCAGTAAAAAATGAGTTGGCCGATAAAGGTGCTAAAAGAGTCATCGATTTAGCAGTATCTGTACCATCCCATTCAAGTTTGATGAATATTGCAACTACAAAATTAAAGCTTGTTTTAGATGAGCTTAATTTAGCAAAACCAACTTTTCCAGTAATACAGAACTTGCATGCGAAAATTCCATTAACAACCAAAGAGATCTGTAACAATCTTGCAGAGCAAATATCTAATCCAGTTCAGTGGGTATCATCAATGAATAGGTTAAAAAAATATGGCCTTGATGAGCATATTGAAATTGGTCCTAATAAAGTTCTTTCAAGTTTGGCAAAACAAAACAGGATTCGAGGAACATTTTCTTCTCTTGATAATATTGATACATTTAAAGGATTACTTGAAAAATATGGTAAATAAAAAAGTAATAGTTACTGGTGGTAACAGAGGAATAGGTAAAGGCATAGTTCTAAGCTTGCTTGAAAATGGTTATGAAGTTCTAGCGACCTGTCGAAATGCCTCAAATTTTGATTTTTCTCATCAAAGTCTTTCAGTTACTAGTCTTGATATTTCAGATAGTTCTTCAGTTGAAACTTTTCGAAAATCTGTGGAGGAATTTGAACCAAATATTCTTATAAATAATGCTGGAATTACCAAAGATAACCTTTTTTTAAGGATGTCTGAGGATGATTGGAATGAAGTAATAAATACAAATCTAAATGGGGTATTTAAGATCTCTAAATTGGTTGTTAAAGGTATGCTTAAAAGCAGATGGGGAAGAATTATTAATATCAGTTCAATCTCAGGTGCTATGGGGAATCCAGGTCAAACAAATTATTCAGCATCTAAGGCTGGTGTTGATGCTTTTACTAGATCTTTAGCTAAAGAATTGGGTTCTAGAAATATTACAGTAAATTCAATTGCACCAGGTTTCATTGAAACTGATATGACAGAAGGTGTTTTAGACCAAGAAATAATAGACAAGATTCCTTTAAAAAGAGCTGGGAGGGTTGAAGATGTTGCTTCACTTGTGAACTTTTTATGCTCTGAGGAATCAAATTATATAACCGGCCAAACTTTAGTAGTTGATGGCGGGCTATTTATGAAGTAATGTATGCTTTACGAATTTACTGAGGAGTAATAATGAGCGAAGTTCTAGATAAAGTTGTAGAAATAGTTTGCAATCAGCTGACTGTAAATAAAGATGATGTCACACCAGACTCTTCATTTGTAGAAGATTTGGGAGCAGATTCACTTGATACTGTGGAATTAGTTATGGCATTTGAAGAGGAATTCGGTCTTGAAATTCCAGATGACGAAGCTGAAAATATTACAACAATTAAGAGTGCCGTCGATTGGATCCAAAACAATAGCTAAGAAATCTTTACTTTTTTTCCTAGTTCTTGGGTTTTTATTTATATCTTTAAAGCTTCAGTTTGCACTTGAGCAAAAAATCCCTGTCCAAGACCACAACCAAACTTTCATAGTTGAGAAGGGCAATAGTCTTTACGGAATACTTTCTGACATAGAGGAAGAATATAACCTCTACAGCACATGGTGGGTGAGGTTTAAATACTTATTTAAAGATCATCCTGTCATAAAAGCTGGAAGATATAACATACCAGCTAATTCGAGCGTCTCAGAGTTAATTAAACGCTTTGAAGAAGGTGATGTGCAGTTATTTAAGCTTGCAGTTATTGAGGGTACAGTTGCAAAGAAAAGCCTGGATAACTTAAAAGAGTTAATTAATAACCAAAACTTACAGATAAACATTCCCAAAGAAGTGAGCAATATATTCTCTCGTGAGGGCCTGATCATGCCTGACACATATTTTTTTAGTGACGAGCAAGATCTCATTGAAGTTTTGGCGAATTCAAAAGCATATCTAAATGAATATTTAGTTAAAGCATGGGAAAGCAAGCCAAAAGATAATCCTTTAAATTCTCCCAATGAAGCTTTGATTCTTGCTTCAATAATTGAGAGAGAAGCAGTTTTACCATCTGAACAGACAACAATTGCATCAGTATTTCTTGCAAGACTGAATATAAACATGAAATTACAAGCTGACCCAACCTCTTCATATGGCTATTACCAGGATTATGGAAAAAAAATTGGTAGAGCAGTTTTAGACGACAAAAACTTATACAACACCTATCAAGTTAAAGGCCTGCCGCCAGGACCAATTTGTTACCCATCAAAAGGTGCTATTGATGCAGCAATACAGTCATCTCCAGGCGAGTATTTTTATTTTGTAGCTAGAGGTGACGGATCACATGTCTTTTCAAAAACATATAAGGAACATAATAAAGCTGTAAAAAAATATATTTACAGTAAATAATATATATCGTGTTTATTTCATTCGAAGGTATTGAGGGATCTGGAAAGTCAACTCAAATTGATCTATTAGAATCTCATCTAAAAAAGTTGGGACATAAAGTAGCAAAACTTAGAGAGCCAGGTGGCACTCTTATGGGTGAAAAAATTAGAGAAATTTTTCTTCAAGACACTTTAGAAAAAGTTGACCCCATTACAGAAGCTTTTTTGCTTTATGCTTCAAGGAAACACCTAGATCAAAACTTCTTAAGAGAAAAAATTAATCAAGGTTATATTGTAATTGCTGATCGATATTCAGATGCTACGGTGGCCTATCAGTGTTTTGGCAAAGGTTTAGATAAAAATTTTATAGACCTTATGCACAAAGGTTCAAATTTGCTCACGCCAGATTTGACATTCTATCTGGATATTACAGCTGAGATGTCTAGAGACAGGATATCAGACAGAGAGATGGATAGGATGGAAAGTGAATCTATTGAGTTCTTTGATAAAGTAAGACAAGGGTATTTGAAAATAGCATCTGAAAACCCAGAAAGAGTTGTATGCATGGATGCGAATAAAAGTATTGATGAATTAAAAGACGAGATTGCTACTAAAACTAAAGAAAAACTAAATGCTTCCTTGGGATAAAAATTTTCTAGATAACATAGGCAATATTGAACCTAAAACAATCCTATGTGGACCAGATGGTCAAGATATAAATGAAATTTCAAGAAATTTGGTCAAGAGATTAATTTCTGAAACAGACAATAAAGATTACTCAAGTAACGAATTAGAAAACATAGCTTCACCTAACTTTTATTTTTTAAAAAAAGATCCTGAAAAAAGTATCATACCAATTTCTGAACTTAGAGAACCAAGAGATTTCCTAACCTTAAGCACCTCTAATAGAAGGCTCCTTTTTATTCAAGGTGGAGAGGATATTAGGATTGATGGCTATAATTCTCTTCTCAAAGTTGCGGAAGATACTGGCAAAGATACATATATATTTATTTCTACTAATAATATTTCTCAAATTCCAGCAACAATTAAAAGTAGATTTCATATTACAAGAGTTCCGAGACCTTCAACACTTGAAGTAGAAGAGTATATTTCATCAAAATCCTCTAGCCTTTCTAAACATGCTCTTTATTTCCTATCGGAAAATCCAAGTGAATTTGATAAGCCAATTGATGAAATATCTAAAAAAATGGAAAAATACGATTCATACCTCAATAACAAAAATATTCAGTCAAAAGATAAAGATGAAATTTCAGCTTTTACTGATTATCTGATATTCCTGGAAAAGGGTAATGTTTCATCAAATAGCAAACAGGCATTAATGCGGTTAGAGAAATTAATTGATATAAAAAAATCAATAAACTTGCCTAACAACTTAAGTCTTGATGTTATTAAATTAAGACTCAATTCCTGTCTTGAATTGGTTTAGGGAAAAAGTTGTTATATTGCTCAAATGAATAAGCCATATTTAGAAGTTTAACTTCATCCCATGCTGTGCCCATAAAAGAAACTCCAGTTGGGAGGTTATCTGAAAAATCTAGAGGGATAGTAATATGAGGGTAGCCTGATATGGCTGACAAGGCTCCATTTCCCCAGCTGTTCTCAAAAGTATCTCCAGTTTGATAATTTATTTTCCAAGCAGTATTTCTTGTTAAACCTACAAGAGCATCTAATTTATTGTTAATCAATGCACTATCAATAGTACTTTTAGCATATTCAAGAGTTTCTAAAGATTCTTGATATATGATTTCAGTTTTATTATCTCCGATAGTTTTTCCTGGAGCAGATTCTACGCTTTTAATGAAATATTCTTGTCCATAGAAGCTCATAACTTGTTCAGAATTTGATTTATTGAAATTTATAACTGATTCCATATCCTGCATTTTTGATTTTGATTTTTTTAAGTAACTATTAAGCCCTATGTAGAACTCATGTTGAAGGACAAATAAAGCAGAGGACCAAAAGTTTTGAGGCACGGGATCAAAACTTACTTCAATTACTTCAGCTCCAAGTGATTTTAGTTGTTCCTTAACTTTTTCAATCAGTCTTAATGCTTCATCTGGTGCATTTTGATTTGGCATAATTAAACCTATTCTTTTTTTGTTTAGATAATTCTTATCTAATGTTGTAAGTGCATCAAAATTGTAATCACTTGGTATTGAATGCGTGTATTTGTCTTTGGGATCTTTTCCTGCAATTGCTTGAAGAACTATTGCTGCATCTAATACGCTTTTAGCTAGAGGTCCAGCAGTGTCTTGGGTAGAGGAAATCGGTATTATTCCATGCCTACTCACTAGTCCAACTGTAGGTTTTATTCCTACAACACCGTTGATTGAGGCAGGGCAGGTTATTGAGCCATTTGTTTCAGTACCTATTGATACAGGAACTAACCCTAGGGCAACTGCTGCTGCACTACCTGAACTTGAGCCACAAGGACTATATTCGTGGTTGTACGGATTTTTTGTTTGTCCTCCATAACTTGACCATCCGCTTACTGATTTTTCGCCCCTGAAATTAGCCCATTCCGATAAGTTAGCTTTTCCAATAATAATAAAACCAGCTTTTTTTAGATTCTTAGTTAAATGAGCATCATTTCGTGGGAAATTATCGATTAGAGAGATTGATCCTGCTGTATTTGCAAGACCCTTTGCATCAATATTGTCTTTCAGAAGTATAGGCACACCCTGCCAATCCTTATTCTTTGCATAAACATAAGATCTATAAAGTTGATCGGCGTTATACAAAGAAATTATTGAGTTTGTGTCTTTATCTAGCAAGGCCAATTCCTCTAAATAATCTTTAAGAAATTTTTTTTTACTCTCGCTGTTAGTGATATATTTTTGAAATTCTGAAATTGAAAGGTGTTGGACAGATTCAGAACTGATTAAGAAAGCTGATATAAATAAAAAAAAGATGGTTTTATATTTCATAAAACCATCTTAATAAATATTTTTTGTTTGACTAAGTTAAAGCGAGAAAAACTATTACTTTAAATAAGGGGTAACATGGGAGGAATAACAGATCTTTTCTCGCTCATACTTAGTTAAAATTCCGGATATGCTTCTATTCCAATCTCTTCAGCATCTAATCCTTTCTTTTGAATGGCTTCAGATGCAGTTACTGGAGCTAAATAATTTAGCAAGAATAAAAATGCATAAGTTAATACAAATCCCCAGACAGCAATTGAAGCTACACCTGCAGCTTGTCCCATGAAAGTAGCGCCTTCATTTGTAAGAGGAACAACCATCACACCAAATATACCAGCTGTACCATGAGCTGAAATAGCTCCAACAGGATCATCAATTTTGAAGAACTGTTCAAATGCCACTAGAGAGCCATAGCAAAGCAATCCACCAACAGCACCTATCATAGTTGCTTCAAACACGGTAGGAGTATCAGGTCCAGCCGTTATTGCTACTAAACCACCAATCGCACCATTCAATGCATAGATTAGATTAGTTTTCTTAAAGAAAATTCTAGCTACAAGCAAACAAGCAATAACTCCACCAGCTGCTGCAGCATTTGTATTCATTACAACTTGGGAGAAACCATGAGCTGCTTCTGCTGTATGAACTGACAACCAAGATCCTCCATTGAATCCAAACCATCCTAACCACAATATGAAAGTACCTAGAGCGGCTATAGGCATATTTGCGCCGTAGAGTTTGTTTGTTTTGGCTTTTGGAAAGAGCCCAGCTAATTTACCTGTCACTTTTCCATACTTACCCATTCGAGGCCCAATAAATATTGCTGCTGCTAATGCACAAGCTCCACCTAATAAATGAACTGTTCCAGAACCTGCAAAATCTACATAGCCATAACCGCCATCTTCAACTGCAGTCTTGAGGAATCCACCGCCCCAATTCCAGTATCCTTGCACAGGATAAACAAAACCAGCCACAAAAGCTGCAAGAGCAAAAAATGGCCATTGATTCATTCTTTCTGCAACTGCACCAGAAATTATTGAAACTGCTGTAGCAACAAAAACAACTTGAAAGAAGAAGTCAGATGCTCCCGCGGCATATACTGCACCATCTACATACTCTACTTCTGTAGAGCCAGGCTCTGCATTCATAAAATCGAAAGTAAATTCGGGCATGACACCGTTTCCAGATGCCGCATACAAAGCTGAATATCCACAAATCATGAACATCGTACAGGCAATTGAATAAAGGCCTATGTTTTTTGTTACTATCTCAGCTGTATTTTTCTTTCTAACAAGTCCAGCTTCAAGCATAGTAAATCCAGCGGCCATCCACATAACTAGTGCACCCATTACGACGAAATAAAAGGTATTTAAACCAAATGCTAATTCATCCATAAAATCTCTCCTAGGTCTTTAAAATGTAGCTCCAAGACTGAAGAAAAGACCGTCCTCATCTTCCATCTCTGAACCTGTCTCTGCTTCAAAAGAACTATAACCAACAGATGCGTCATATCCCCATAGAGGAAAAGCATAAGAAACTAAAAAGTTTGTACCATAGCCGTTGTAATCACCATACGATACACCCACATAATCATCTGAATAAGATACTTCCATGTAGTCTGCATCACCTTCTGTAGGTGAGTAATATGAGAAACCTATGCCTTCATATGATCCTGAAAAATAGAATTCTTCAAAATCACCACCTGCACTAGGGTATGCATAGCTGATGTATCCCACATCATAATCAAATCCACCTTCAGTGGAGCTGGAGTATCCAGCATATGTATCTAACTCTAACCCAGCACCGCCAAATGCCACATTAGAACCCCAGGTTCCAGCATAAAAACCAGATTCATCTGCGTAATCAAAACCACCACTATAGCCAGGGTCATCCATTGTCTGGGTCATTCCTCGCCAAATGTAGTTAGTCGAATAAGTAAAGTTTGCAGATAAATCTGCAAATACCGATAACGTAAGAAACATGACAAATGTCATCATTCCCTTTTTCATAAACATCTCCTTTTAAAAAAAA
>CENF01064768.1_pt1 | contig 29438 bp, 25 predicted proteins | sample 361291 | NCBI WGS metagenome assembly CENF01 (sample SAMEA2619399, study PRJEB7988) | marine metagenome | isolation source: saline water (ENVO:00002010), including | reverse complement strand
AATTTTATTCAATTAGTTATTAATAATTTTTTGAAATAATATTTAAAGCCATATTCAAATTTTCAATTGCTTTATCATGATCATTCTTTCTAAGATAATATTTTGCAATTGAAATCCACGCTTTTTCGTATAAGGGATCTTCTTCAACTATTCTATTTAAATATCTAATGGATGCTTCATAATCATCAAGTTTTTCATAACATCTTGAAAGTCTGTATAAAGAGAATGATGAAGACTTATTTTGACTATCAATTACTTTATAATAATATATGGCTTTCGAGTAATCCTCAAGTTTTTCGTAAATTTTTCCTAGTTCAATATAACTAGGCGAAAAATTTTCATTACTTATTATTGCAAAATCGTGACAAGCTTTACTTTCTTTAATCTTTTTTTGTTCAAAGTATAGTTTTCCCAATTCATACCAAGCTTGGGTAGAGTAGGGATTTTTATCTAAAAATTTATTTAAAAACTTGATAGCTTCTGAATTTCTTTTTGAGAGCTTGAAACAGCTTATTAGTTTATCAAAACAAATTCTATCCTCAGGATTATTGCTAATAATTTTTTTGCCAAATTTTATAGCATTTGTGTAATTTTCAATGTTCATGTAATTTTTAAACAACAAATCATTAACAAAAAATTCTAGTTGAGAATCGTAGGAGAGGTTAGTAAGGATTTTAATCGATTGTTTATATTTTTTATTTGATGTTAAAATTTTTGCTTTTTGAAAAATTAAATCAGAATTGTTTTTGTGAGATTTAATAAACTTAGTCACTAATTTCTCTGCTTCATTTATTTTATCGGTAGTTAAAAGAAATTCAGATTTCAATATAATAATATTTAAGCTTTCGGGATATAGATCAATTCCGTAACGAATAGCTTTTTCAGCATAATCAAAATTATCTTCATTTAAGTAGTATAAAATTATATCTTCAACTTCATCTAAGTCTAAAAAAACCGATTCATTATCGTTTATCATACTTTCAAATTTGAAAATTTTATCCAAAATGTTATTATTTCTTTCTAGCACTCAATAAAAATATGTAGTCTTCCCTGTAAATAGTATTATATTAATTATTGTTTATTAAAAATTTATTAACATTAATTCTTATAACTATTTAATGATTTTATAATTAGATTACAACCATGAATTATTTCTTTGTTGGATATAGTTAAAGGAGGAGTAATTCTAACAGCTCTTTTTTCATATAACAAAAAAAATAAAATCAAACCATTATTTAAACAATCTTTTACAAGATAGTTTGCTATTTTATCATTTTTCATTATTAACGCCAACATTAATCCTTTACCTCTTATTTCATAGATTAAATCATGTTTTAATAATGATCTAAATAACTCTTCTTTCTTATTAGATTTTGACACTAAATTATTCTTAATAATATATTTGAGAGTTTCATGTCCTGCTTTAGCTATAACAGGATGTCCTCCGAAAGTTGTTATATGCCCAAGAATTGGATTAGATTGAAATTTATTCATTAATTTTCGATTGCATATTATTGCTCCAATTGGAAACCCTCCACCTAACGCCTTTCCAATTACTAAAATATCAGGTGTTATTTTGTAATGTTCAAAAGCAAACATTTTTCCAGTTCTACCAATTCCAGATTGTAGCTCATCAAAAATCAATATTACTCCCATTTCATTACATTTAATTCTTAATTTTTTTAAATATTCTTTTTTAGATTCAAGAAAACCGGCACCTCCTTGTATCGGTTCTATTACAACACATGCTACAGATTTATCAATGATTTTTAAATCTCCTATTGAGTTAAAATTTATGTGATGAACATTAGGAAGTAATGGTCTATATCTTCTTTTTCTTCTTTCAAAACCGGAGATACTTAAACTTCCGTGAGTACTGCCATGATAGGAATTTATCATAGAAATAATTTTCCGTCTACCAGTTGATCTTTTTGCAAGTTTTAGAGCTGCTTCAATTGCTTCAGTTCCAGAGTTGGTTAAATATGTATTATTTAATTTATTTGGTAAAAGATTTGAAAGTAGTTTACATAAATCAATACTCGGTTTTTGAATAAATTCACCATAAACCATTACGTGAGAATATTCTTTCAATTGTTTGACAATTGAACTATTTATTTTTGAATTTGAATGTCCAATATTATTTACTGATACACCTGCAACAAAATCTAAATATTTATTGTTTTTGGTAAAAATATAGCTTCCTTTAGCTTTAACAACTTCAAGACCTAGTGGATTTTTTGTTGTTTGAGCTTGATATTTTTTGAATTTATCTATCAATTAGAATATGTTTTTTATTTATTTTTTCATCCTCTCGGTTAATAAAACCATTTAAAAAAGTTTCATTCTTATCAAGAAATTCTTCCGGATAAAGCACTCCTTCGGGGTTTGTAATAAAAGTGATTTCATCCATTCCCTTATCTTTAAAATAAATTAAAATTGAACTTGCTACAGCCTTATCTATACCAATTAAGTTGGATTTTTCATCATACATATAATATATTAGTTCAGAGTTTTGATCAATTTTAACTCTATCTAATTTATTTTCAATAAAATTTCCAAAAAGTTTAAGACCTTTGATTTGGTTGTATTTGTTATCTCCAATTGAATCTTCTTCAATTATAAAAACATTGTTAGGTATTTTAATTGAGTCTAATTCATTAGTGTCTAAATCTTCTGTAAAAATTATTTTATCACCGGACATTTGAGTATAGTTATCCCATATTACAGGGTTTTTAGAATTAATTTCAGTTTCAGTTAAAATTTGAAGATCCCTTTCAGAAATCTTTTTTCTAAGCATTGTAGTAATTCCAGATTTTTTATCAACCTGAATATAATCTGATTTTCCGCTTAAATTACCTTGAACAAAGATTACATTATTTAATCCTCTCATTTTTCTACTATCTTCTTTTCCAACTGATAATAAAGTATCTGCTTTTATGAAAAGTGAATCATTTTTTAAAATATTTATAGCAAGAGGGTTTTTTGTAATTATAGCTGAATCTTTTTCCTGAAAAAACTCAGCAAATTCACCATTTAGAATAAGGTTTTCGTTCGAGTCAATTATTTTAATGTTATTTGAAATACTTGAGTATCCTTTTTCTTCATCAAAGAAAATACTATCTCCATTGATTTCTCTTGAATCAAAATCAATACTAGCGTTATCAACAAAAAAACCTTGTTTATTTCTTGGCTCATAAAATCCTGAATTGCATTTTATCACATATCCATCACCATATATTGTGGTTTTTTTATAGAAATAGGTTTTTTCTGAATCTAAATAATAATCCATCATTTCAGATTCTATTAATCTATCTTGGTCTTTAACAACTACATCATTTTTGAAAACATACTTTTTATTATCAATAAAATATTTTCCGTTAATACTGCTAATATCTGAAAGACTATCTATGATTCTTCCACCGTTATAAAAAAATGCTTCGTTATGTATTCTATCAAGCTCCAGATTTTTTGAATGTAGCTCCATTTCGTTATTTATAAGCTTAACATTGCCATGAGCATACATTTTTTTATTAGTCCCATTATAATTTAAAGAATCACAATACAACTTTAATGTATCTCCTTGGTTTATAAAAACTTTTCCAATAGCAATTACAGAGTTTCGTTTTTGAAAAAAAATAGATTTTTTTGAAAATATATTCATCTCCTCATGTCTTAGATGAACTTTTTTGTTTTGATCTTCATTCAGAATATTCCCCTCAGGATAAACTTTTTCATTTCTGTCAAATGAACCAGCATAAACAATTTCGATCTGTTTAACTTCTTGCGAGTAATTAAATACTGAAAATATTAAAAAAAATAAATTGAGAAAATAAAAATTACTTCCTAAAAATTGTTTGTTTTCTATCTGGGCCAACTGAAATAATTTTAATTTTTAAATTAAGCTTATCCTCAAGATAATCAATATAGTTCTTAAAATTTAATGGCAGACTCTTATAATCTGTTATTTTACAAATATCTTCATTCCAACCATCTAATTCTACATACACTGGCTCCAAGCTTGAATCACTTAATGAGAATGGTAGATGATCTACAAAATTACCTTGATATTTATAGCCAGTACAAATTTTTATCTTTTCAATTCCTGATAAAACATCACCTTTCATCATTATTAACTCGGTAACACCATTCACATTTATTGAATGTTTTAGTGATACTAAATCTAACCATCCACACCTACGGGGTCTTCCAGTTGTAGCTCCAAACTCATTTCCTACTTTAGCCATTCTTTCACCAACTTCATCAAAAAGTTCAGTTGGAAATGGACCACTTCCAACTCGCGTAGTATAAGCTTTGAAAATTCCAAAAACATCACCGATTCTATTAGGAGGAACTCCTAAACCAGTACATGCTCCAGCAGATGTTGTGTTAGATGATGTTACGTATGGATATGTTCCAAAATCTATATCAAGAAGTGAACCTTGAGCTCCTTCTGCTAAAATTTTTCTTCCTTTTTCAATTGAATCATGAAAATAATTTTCGCTATCTATAAACTTTAGTTCATTCATGTAATCAATAGAGCTTAAAAACTCTTTTTTTAATTCTTCTATATCAAAATCAATCTCTACATTAAAATTATTTATCAAGTTAAGGTGCTTACTGATTAAATTATCAAACTTTTCATTCCACCCTTCCATTTCTAAATCTCCAACTCTAAGACCATTTCTTCCTGTTTTATCCATGTATGTTGGTCCGATTCCCTTTAAAGTTGAACCAATTTTTTTCTTTCCTTTTGAAAGCTCAGACGCTTGATCTATTAATCTGTGGGTAGGTAATATTAAATGAGCTTTTCTAGAAATTATAAGTTTTTCTTTTAAATCAACATTAAGCTCTTTCAACTTTTCTATTTCTTCTTTAAATATTACTGGATCGATTACTACACCATTTCCAATAATATTTAGTTTCCCATCATGAAAAATTCCAGACGGTATAGTATGTAATACATGTTTAATCCCATCGAATTCAAGTGTATGACCCGCATTTGGTCCACCTTGAAACCTTGCAATTATGTCATAATTTGATGTTAAAACATCAACTATTTTACCTTTTCCTTCATCTCCCCATTGAAGACCTAATATTAAATCAATTTTCATTTTTTATTTTTTTTTCCATAGAAATAGAGTGAATGATTTTCAATACTTACATCAAATATTTCTTCAATATTTTTTTTAATTGTATGTAGCCTAGGATCACAAAACTCAATTACTTCACCTGAATCTGTTAATATTAAATGATCATGTTGTCTATCAAAATATGATTTTTCGTAATGAGCTAAGTTGGTGCCAAATTGATGTTTTCTAACCAAATGACATTCTAATAACAATTCAATTGTATTATATAGAGTAGCTCTACTTACACGGTATTTTTTTTTTGTCATTATAGCATATAATGAATCAATATTAAAGTGATCATCTAATTCATATATTTCTTTAAGAATAGCAAATCTCTCAGGTGTTTTTCTGTGTGATTTAGAATCTAAAAACTTTGAAAAGACTTCTTTTACTAATTCCTGGTTTTTTGAAATGTTTTTTACCATTTTAAAGTTTAAAAATAAATATTAAAATCTAAGAACTTTATCAACTCCTTTAATTTTTTTTAATCTAGTTATTAACTTATCTATAATATTCTTGTTTTTAACTTTTAATGTAATAAGGCCTTTAAAAGTATCCCCCTCAGTATCAAAGGACATTTTTTCCATATTTATGTTTAAGTTTTCAGAAATTATTGTGGTTATTTTATTTACTAATCCAAGATTGTCAATTCCAATAATTTGTATTGTTGATGAAAATTCATACTGTGATGAATCTACCCATTTAGCTTTTAGTATTCTGTAAGCAAATTTAGATTGTAAGCTCAAAGAATTTTTACAGTTTGATTTATGTACCTTAATCCCATCATTAATAGTTAAGAAACCAAACACATCGTCACCTGGAAGAGGGCTACAACAAACTGAAAGTTTATAATCAAGTTTTTCACTACCATTTCCAAAAACTAATTGATCATATGTTTTATTTATATCAGATGATTTTATTGGTAATTTTCTTGTTTTTCTTCTAAAAAATTTAATAAAACTACTGTCTTGGCTTTTTGCAAAATTTTTAAGTTCAGAATTGTCTATACTGCCAACTCCAATCCCATAAAACAAATCCAGTGAGGTAGATAGATTGAGAAAGATTTGAAGTTTATGAATTATATCTTCATTAAATGAAATTTTTAAATGTTTTAGTTTTCTTCTAAGAATTTCCTTTCCATCTTCTGCTATCATTTTTTTATTTTCATTAAGAGCAGACCTAATTTTAGATTTTGCCCTTGATGTTTCAACATAATCAAGCCAACTTGCACTAGGTTTTGAATTAACACTTTTAATCACCTGGACCTGATCACCACTTTTTAATATAAAGTTTAAAGGAACTATTTTGCCATTTACCTTAATTCCTCTAGTTTTTAAACCTAGATCTGTATGAACTGCAAAAGCAAAATCTAAAGCTGATGCACCCTTAGGAAGTGATTTAAGATCACCCTCTGGTGTAAAAACAAAAATTTCATTGGAGTATAAATTCAATTTAAAATCTTCAACAAAATCAATAGCATTTGATTCTTGATTTTCAAGAACATCTTTGAGTTTATTTAACCATTCTTCAAGACCACTTTCTTGCTCATCACCTTGCTTATATTTAAAATGTGCTGCATATCCTCTTTCTGCTATTTCATGCATTCTGTCAGATCTAATTTGAACCTCTATCCATCTTTTTCTTGGCCCCACTACAGTAATGTGTAGTGCCTCATATCCATTAGTTTTAGGATTAGAAATCCAGTCTCTTAATCTTGTAGGGTTAGGCCTGTACACATCTGTTACAATGGAATAAATTTTCCATGCAATTAACTTCTCATTTTTATTACTGCTGTTATAAATAATTCTTACAGCGAAACGATCATATACTTCATCAATTGCTATATTTTTTTTAATCATTTTTTCTCTTATTGAAAAAATTGATTTTGATCTACCATTAATCTTAAAACTTATATCCTCTGATTTGAGTTTATCAGAGATTTTTCTTGCAAAATTTCTTATGTAAAGATTTTGATCATCTTTTGTTTTTTCAAGACTTTCTTTAATTTTATTATATATTTCTGAATCAGTATACTTTAAACTTAAGTCTTCCAGTTCTGATTTAATTTCATATAATCCAATTCTATGTGCAATTGGAGCATATATATAGAGAGTTTCTGATGAAATTTTAATTTGTTTTTCATAACTCATACTATCCATAGTTCTCATATTATGGAGTCTGTCTGCTATTTTAATTAAAATAACCCTTACATCATCATTAAGGGTTAGAAGCATTTTTCTAAAGTTTTCAGATTGAATAGAAGGGATTTTATCTTTCTTTAATTTTGAGATTTTAGTTAATCCTTCAACTATCATAGCAATTTTTTTACCAAATAAAGATTTTATTTTTTCAATATTATATTCAGAATCTTCTACCACATCATGTAATAGTGCTGAGGCAATACTATTAGCATCTAGACCAATTTTTTCAGCTACGATTCTAGCGACAGATATTGGATGAAATATATAAGGTTCCCCTGATTTTCTATATTGATTTTTATGAGCATCAATAGCAATGTCGAGAGCCTTTCTTATCAAATCCTTATCATTTTCATTCAATGTTTGATAACTTACTTTTAACAAGTTTTTATACTCTCTTGCTATTTGTCTATTAATAGTTTTTTCAGATGAAATATCCATTCTTATATAAAATTAATAGATTTTTCTCTGATTCATTGCTTCATAAAGTATAATTGCAGTTGATACAGATAAATTTAATGAGTCAACATCTCCATCCATTGGTATTTTAAAATTTGAATGAGAATTTTTTAAAAAAAAATCATTTATGCTAGATGATTCAGTTCCCATCAAAATCGCACAACGTTTTTTAAAATTAATTTCTTGAATAATATTTTTTGATTTAATAAGACTTCCATAAATATTAAAATGTCTTTCTTTTAAAAAACTTATGATGTTCTCTTTATCTAGCTCAAAAATATTTAAACAAAAAACTGCTCCCAAACTTGATCTAATTATGTTTGGATTGTAAATTTCAGTTGAAGATTCTGATATAATTATATTTTTAAAGCCAAAAGCGTTAAAAGTTCTAAATATTGCCCCAATATTTCCTGGCTTCTCTGGTCTATCTAATATTAATAACAATTCATTTTCAGACAATTTAACTTTATTAATATCAAATTCCTTTCTATTAACTAATGCAACAATTTTTGATGTTGACCTATATGTAATTGTTTCCATTAAATCTTGGCTCAATAAAAATCTTTTTTCACAATTATTATTGTTTAAATCTTTAAAATCAAAATTTTTATTTGATACATAAAAAGAATCAATTTCATAGTTAGAGTTAATACAAATATTAATTTCTTTTAAACCCTCAACTATAAATTTTTGATTTTTTTTTCTAACATTAGATTTTTTAGAAATTTTAACTAAAAATTTATATGTTTCATTGTGTTTACTACTAATCAATTTCATTCGTTATCATTAAATTAAATTTGAAAATTCGCATATATTTGAAAAATATTTTATGAGTAAGATTTACTTTGATAATGCTGCCACAACTCCAATTTCAAATGATGTAGTTGATATTATGACTCAAGTTATGAAAAATAACTTTGGCAATCCTTCTTCTACACATTCTTTTGGTAGAGAATCTAGAGCAATTATTGAGCTTACACGAAAAAATATATCAGATGAATTAAATGTAAAACCCTCAGAGATTATATTTACCTCAGGAGGTACAGAGTCTAATAACATGATAATTAAAGGAGCTGTTGAAACTCATAAAATTGAAAGAATTATCACAACAAAAATTGAACATAAAGCAGTTTTAGAAACTGTTGAGTCATGTAAATTTAAGTATGATGTTGAATTAATTTATCTTACAGTTGACAACAAAGGATTACCCTCTTTAGTAGAATTTGAAAAGATTTTAGAAAGTTCAAATAAAAAAACGTTAGTCAGTCTTATGCATATAAATAATGAAATAGGATCGATGATTGATTTATCTAAATTTGGTGATTTATGCAAAAAGTATAATTCATTATTTCATAGTGATACTGTTCAAACAATTGGACATTATAACTTAGATTTAAGTAAACTTAATATTGACTTTTTAACTTGCTCTGCTCATAAATTTCATGGTCCTAAAGGAATTGGTTTTGCTTTTCTTAGAAATAATTCAAAGCTCAATTCTTTTATTGAGGGTGGTAATCAAGAGAGAGGTATGAGAGGAGGGACTGAAAGTATACATAATATCGCAGGCTTGAATCTTGCATTTACAAATGCATATAAAAATTTAGAAAAAGAATCTAAGAAGATCAAATTTCTTAAAAAATACTTTATTGATAAGTTGAGTGAAAACTTTGATTTTAAAATTAATGGTTGTAAAGATCAATCAAGCTATACAATACTAAATATTTTATTTCCAATCAATATTTCTAAAAAACCTATATTAAATTTCAAATTAGATTTACAAGGAATTGCTTGTTCTGGAGGTAGTGCATGTCAGTCTGGAACTGATAAGCCATCTCATGTTCTTAGTGAAGTTCTTGAACCAGATTTGATGAAAAATATTTCTCTTAGATTTTCATTCTCTAAATTAAATTCAAGTGACGAGGTCGATAAAGTTGTTGATTTTTTTAAAAAATTTATTAATGAAAATTAATTTTTGAAATAAAATGTTTCTTGATATTTTGTAACATTCCCAACCATATCTTCAATTTCAATTAATAGATTGTTTTCGTTTTTTAAATTTATAAAATTGTCTGGTCTAAATTGAATGTAGTTTTTTTTAGGCTCATATTCAAAAAGAGCCCATTTATCATTTATATAGGCTTTGTATTTTTTTATTCCTGTTTCATCATCATTTATTAAATATCCCAAGTTCTGATTTTTATTAATTATTTTATTTTTTCCTATTTTTTTTATTGTTGGTTTAATTGTGTCAACATTTATGTAGTATTTTCCTAAAGCTTTAGTATTCGATATTAAAAAATTATTTTTTAGTTGTGAACTTGAAAAAAACTTATTACCATTCTTATCTAATCTTGCCAAGTATAGCCCTTTTTTTAAATCAATATCTATTGGAAAATTTATTATAAATGATTTATTTACAGGAACATATGGGTTTATTATATATAGAGTATCGTTTTTAAAGTCAAAATCTATAGTAGTGTCTCTGTAAAATGTATTTTTCCTAAATTTTACATTTGCATTATTATAAGTTAAATCATAACTCAAGTCAGCTCTAATTATTTTATTAAATTCTACTCTTTTTGATCCTCCAAACTTTTCTATGCTATCACCAATCATTTTTATTTTAACATAGGTATTATTCTTGTTTAAATCTGAGAGCATAATAGTTATGTCTTTAATGTCTGAATTTTTTACATAAAATCTTCCTGACTGATTTTTTCTTACAAACTTATAATTACTATTAATTTCATTATTAAGTAATATTATTTTTGAGTTATTTTCAACCAACTCTTTAAAGTCTAAGTGTTTTAGAAATAATCTTTTTTCATCAAAAGTCAGAGAATCAAATTTAAACTCTATCAAATCACTACTGTTTTCTTTAAGTAAAATCTTATATGTACCATTAACATTGTAAGTAAAACTCTGTTTGTCAATGGTTTCAATTCCAAAAAAAATAGTATCTACAGATTTTAGTTGAGTTTCATAAATACTATCATTAATTTTTTTCATTTTAAGTCTTTTCTTGAACAAAGACCCCTTCTTTTCTTTATATGCAAAAAGTTTTCTTGCTTCAGGTCTTATAGAATCCTCAACTTTATAATTATAATTTAATGGGTTTAAAGGAACATCATTATAAGTTCTAATTTCAAAATGGAGGTGAGGTCCAAAAGAAGTGCCTGTATTTCCTGAATAGCCTATTATTTGACCAGCCTTTATCCTTATCTCATTTTCTTTAAAAAATTTATTTATGGTAAATGTTTCAGCTCTGTATTGGAAGTATTTAATTTGTTCATCGATTTCTTTACTAAAATCTTGAAGATGCCCGTAAACTGATTTTAGGCCATTAGAATGGTTAATATAAATTACTTTTCCATATCCTACAGTTGACACTTGTATTCTAGATATATAACCATCGTCAATGGATCTTATAATCTCTCCAACTTTGCCTTTAGTCTTAATATCGATCCCAGTATGAAAACCACTAGATCTTATTTCTCCAAAATTTCCACTCAATAGAATATCATATTCAATTGGACGATAAAAATAGTTTTGTGAAAAACTTAAATAAAAAGTAAATATTGATATAATGTAAAATAATTTTTTCAATGCTTGTTTTTCTTTACCTACTAAAAAATAATTACCTTTAAATTTAAATAATAGCTTAATATTTTGAAAGAAAGTTTGTCTATAATTGAAGAATTGAAAATTAATACTGAAATATTAATTAAGACTTTAAATGGTTTAAAATTTTCCAATAATGAACTTTCTAATGAGCTTTCTAATGCAAAAAAAATATTGAAAGAGAAGGATGATGTAATTATTAAATTAAAAGAAAAATATCACGCATTAGAAATGGGAAAAGTTATTGTAGGTAGTAATGATAAGAATAAAACAAAAAGAAAAATTAAAAAAATGATTAATGAAATTGATGATTGTATCATTCAATTAACATCTTAATGCAAAAAATTAAACTAAATATTGCTAACAGAATATATCCTTTAAATGTGAATTCATCTCAAGAGGAAATTCTTAGAAAAGCTTCTAAGCAAATAAATGATATGGTGAATGAATATGAAAAAAAATATGCAGTTCAGGATAAGCAAGATAGTTTGGCAATGTGTGCTTTACAAATCATTAGTCAATCTGAAAAATTTTCTAAAATCGAAAACAATAACATTAATGAAATTAATGATAAGTTAAGTTCAATTAATGATTTAGTAATTAATAGTTTAGATTCTTAACGTTCATTAAAATAAAATTATATTACCTACATCAGATTTTAATTTGGTAAACTCAACGCTAATAAATTAAAAAGAGTGAGTCTAGATCCTAGAGCGTGCCTTTTTTTAAGGATTATCGAATATTTAGTTAGCTCTAAACTTGTATAAATGGAGTTTATACAATCAATCTGTATGTAGGTTTTTTTTTAAAATAAAAATCATGAATGAATTAATTTATATAGTAATTGGTGCCTTGATTGGAGGAATTACTCTTTTTATAATCAATAAAATATCAAAGAAAAAATCCATTGATAACGCAAAATCAAGTGCTGATAAAATGTTAAATGAAGCTCGTGCAGAAGCTGAAAACTTAAAGAACAATAAGATTCTTCAGGCAAAAGAAAAATTTTTAGAATTAAAATCTGAACATGAGAAATATATACTTTCTAAAGATGCAGAACACAATGATAAAAAGCAAAACCTAAAGTTAAAAGAAAACGAAGTAAATCAAAAATCAAAAAAAATTGAAAAATTAAAGACTGAACTCGAAGAAAAAATTAAAACCTTCGATAAAAAAAATGAATCTATTGAGAAAAAGAAAGCAGAGATTGAAAAGATTCTTAAAAACCAAGTAAAAGAGATTGAAAAAATTGCTGGTTATTCTGCAAATGAAGCTAAGGACGAATTACTGAAAGTTTTGAAGGACGAAGTTAAATCACAAGCTTTAGAAATTTCTCAAAATATAATTGATGAAGCTAAATTATCTGCAAAACAAGAAGCTAAAAAAATTGTCATTAGTTCAATACAAAGATTAGGTACAGAGGAGGCAATTGATAATTGTGTTTCTGTTTTTAATATTGAGTCTGATGATTTAAAAGGTAGAATAATAGGAAGAGAAGGAAGGAATATTAAAGCTATTGAAAGCGCTACTGGTGTTGAAATTATTGTTGATGATACTCCTGAAGCTATAATACTTTCTTGTTTTGATTCTGTCAGAAGAGAGATAGCCCGTTTATCATTAAAAAAGTTAGTTACAGATGGTAGAATCCACCCTGCAAGAATTGAAGAAGTAGTTAAAAAGACATCTAAAGAAATAGAAAATGAAATTATTGAGATTGGTAAGAGAACTGTAATCGACTTAGGAATACATGGTTTACATCCCAACTTAGTAAAAGCTGTTGGCAGAATGAGATTCAGATCTTCTTATGGTCAAAATTTATTACAACATTCAAAAGAAGTTGCAAAATTATGTGGAATAATGGCCTCTGAACTTGGTTTAAACCCAAAGCTTGCTAAAAGAGCTGGATTATTACATGATATAGGTAAAGTCCCTGAGGAGGAAACTGAGACTCCGCATGCGTTACTTGGAATGCAATGGGCTGAAAAATATGGTGAAAAAAGTGATGTTTGTAATGCAATTGGTGCCCATCATGATGAGATTGAAATGGATAATCTAATATCTCCAGTTGTTCAAGTTTGTGATGCTATCTCTGGAGCAAGACCGGGTGCTAGAAGACAGGTAATGGAAAGTTATATGCAGAGATTAAAAGATTTAGAAAATATTGCTTATAGTTTTGATGGTGTTAATAAGGCTTTTGCCATTCAAGCTGGAAGAGAATTAAGAGTGATGGTTGAGAGTGAAAAAATTGATGACGAAATGTCTAAAAAACTTTCTTTTGAAATTTCTCAAAAAATTCAAACAGAAATGACGTATCCTGGACAGGTTAAAGTAACTGTAATCAGAGAAACTCGTGCAGTAAATGTTGCTACTTAATTTTTTTATAAGTTAAGCCATTACCAATATTAACTTTTATAGGCGTAAGATTTTTATTAAAGGTTTTTAAATAATTTTCAGAGATTTCTTCAATGAAATTATCAATATGATTTTTTTCTACTAAATTAATAGTACAACCACCAAAGCCGCCACCCATCATTCTTGAGCCTAAAACATATTTTAATTTTGAAGTAAAATCAACTATATAATCAAGTTCAGAACAGCTAACTTCATATAAGTTCCTTAGCCCATGGTGAGATTTATACATTAATTTCCCAAAACCTTTAAAATTGGATTGTTTTATTAACCGCGAACTAGTTATAGTTCTTTCATTTTCAGCTATAACAAAATTCGCTCTATTATAAACTGTTGTATTTAATTTATCTTTTATTTCATTTAATTCATCAAGTTTATAATTAGCCAGTCTTCTACTATCATTAAAATATGAGTTCAAAATACTTTCAGCAATCTGACATTCATTCACTCTATCATTATAGGCAGAATTAATTAAACTATGTTTAACGTTTGTATTTAGAAGTAAAATACGAATAGATTCACTTTTAAATTTTATATAATTATAGTTTGAGTTATTACAATTCAATAAAATTAGATTATCCTTAAGTCCATAATTTATAGTGAATTGATCCATTATTCCACCCTGTAAACCAATAAAATTTCTTTCTACATAACTTACAATATTTACAATATCTGATTTATCATATTTTAAATCAAACAACTCAATTATAGCTCTTGAAAAACCTGAAATTAGTGCTGATGATGAGCTAATACCTGCTCCAATTGGAAGGTTAGATTTTATTGAACATTTAAAGGATGTAATGTTGTTTTCTTTTTTTTTAAAGAAATCAATTGTTCCTAGTATGTAATTATGCCAGTGAGTATTACTTTTTTTAATTTCATTAATATTAAAAAGAAGAGATTCTTCAATTGAATCTGATTTAACCTCGCAATCATTATTCTCTATTTTATAAATTTCAAATATTATTTTTTTATCAATTGCTCCAGGAAGTACATGCCCTCCGTTATAATCGGTGTGTTCTCCAATTAAATTTATTCTTCCTGGTGATTTAACTTTAATTATCATCTAGACTATGTAATTTTAATTCCCATTTCCATGCTGTTTTTAAAGCATTTGAAATCTCATTTTTTGCATGCCAACCAATAGTTTTATTTACTTTTTTGGTATTAGCATAGGCTGAAATTATATCGCCATTTCTTCTATCTCCAATTCTATAATTTAACTTTATGTTGTTTATTTTTTCAAACATTTTAACTAGCTCTAAAACTGTTAGACCCTTGCCAGTTCCTACATTAAAAAAATCATAAAAATTTTGTTTTTTTATTTTTAACAGATATTCAATTGCAGCAACGTGTGCCTCAGCTAAATCTTTAATATGAATATAATCTCTAATGCATGTACCATCTCTAGTAGGATAATCATTGCCAAAAATCGTAAGTTCTTTTCTTTTACCGATAGCTGTTTGAGTGATATAAGGCACTAAGTTGTCTGGAATTCCATTTGGAAGCTCACCAATTAAGGAAGATTCATGTGCTCCAATTGGATTAAAATATCTAAGACTAATTGCATTTAAGTTTTCACTTTTGATTGTCTGATTTTGTATAATTTCTTCACAAATTTTTTTTGTTTCACCGTACGGTGATTCTTGATTTAAAACTGGACTTGATTCATTAATTGGTAATTTTTTAGCTTGACCATAAACAGTACAGCTTGAACTAAATATTAGATTAATTTTTTCCTTTCTTGATGAAATAATATCAAGTAAATTTTCTGTTGATCCAACATTATTATCATAATATAATTTTGGATTATTTACACTTTCAGATACAGACTTTAATGCTGCAAAATGTACAACTCCACTAAAAATATTTTTTTGAAAAATTGAATATAATTCATCTTTACTTCTTAAATCAATTTTGTGAAATTCAACTCTTTTACCAGTAATATTTTCAATATTATCTAAAACTTTAATGTTGGAATTTACTAAACTATCGATGATAGTAACATTAAAACCTTTATTAATTAGCTCAATTGCAGTGTGTGAGCCAATATATCCCAAACCTCCTGTTACTAAAATTTTCATTAAATGTTCAAAGTTAACTTAATAGTAACATTTATATTCAATTCATTGATTTTTTTATAATTATGAGATATATTTAAATACAAACACATAAAAATGAAAAAATCTTTCTTACTATTAATAATTTTACTAATATCTAGTTGTTCTGATAAAGATACAAGACCTAACATTTTATTTATAATGTCTGATGATCATGCATATCAAGCAATTAGTGCATACGACAACAGATTAATTGAAACTCCAAATATTGATAGGATAGCTGATGAAGGTATTTTATTTACAAATGCATGTGTTACAAATTCAATTTGTGCACCATCTAGAGCTGTCATTTTAACTGGTAAGCACAGTCATTTGAATGGTAAAGTTGATAATATGTTTCCATTTGATACAACACAAGTAACTTTTCCACAATTATTTAAAAAGGCAGGTTATCAAACAGCAATGTATGGTAAATTACATTTTGGAAATAATCCAAAAGGAATTGATGATTTTCTAATCCTTCCTGGGCAAGGAAGCTACATAAATCCAAAATTTTTGGGTAAAGAAAAAGATACCATTATTGAAGGTTATGTTACTGATGTTATTACTGATTTAACTCTTGATTGGTTTAAAAATAAAAGATCTTCAGATAAGCCCTTTATGATGATGTATCTCCATAAAGCACCGCATCGACCTTGGTGGCCGAGTCCTGAGAAGTTCGCTGAATTTTATCAAAAAGAATTTCCAGAACCTGTAACTTTATTTGATGACTATTCTAATAGAGGATCTGCTGCAAAAGCAGCTGAAATGAATTTGTTAACTCACATGCAGTATATGCATGATAGTAAAGTTAGACCATCAACATTAAAAGAAATGGGCGATGTAAGTCCTGAAATTGTTTATTACAGAATGGATGGTAAAGAATATAGACCTGGCCCTGGTGGTTTTAACGTCCCATTTAACAGAGGAAATGAAGAACAAATTGCAGCGTACAATATTACTTTAGATAAAATAAATGAAGATTTTAAAAACAATTGGCCAAATATGAATGATGAAGAAAAAATGAGATGGAAATTTCAAAGATATATGCAAGATTATTTAGCTACAATTTCATCTGTTGATGATAATGTTGGAAGAGTTTTAGATTATCTAGATGAAACAGGATTAGACAAAAACACGATAGTAGTATACACTTCTGATCAAGGATTTTATCTTGGAGAACATGGGTGGTTTGATAAGAGATTTATTTACGATGAATCATTTAAAACACCTTTGATGATAAAGTGGCCAAATAAAATTAAACCAGGAATTTCCAGTGATGAGATGGTTCAAAATTTAGATTTTGCTCAAACATTTCTTGAAGCAGCTATGATTGATTCTCCTGAAGATATGCAAGGTGAAAGTTTAATGCCTTTACTTTTAGGTGATAATGACCAATGGACAAGAGAGGAAGTTTACTACCATTATTATGAATATCCCTCTGTTCATATGGTTAAAAGACATTATGGGATTGTTAATAAAGAATATAAATTAGTTAGGTTTTATTACGATGTAGATGAATGGGAATTGTACGATAGATTAAATGATCCAAATGAAATGAATAATGTATATAATGATCCAGCATATGCTGATGTAGTAAAAGATCTAAAAGTTAAGCTAGCAGATTTAAGAATAAAATATAAGGATTCGGAAGAGTTAGATAAGAAATACTTGTACTAATGAGATATATAGTTCTTCTTTTTGTTTTATTAACATCATTCAATCTCTACTCTCAAATTGAATTAAATTCTCTTTTTACTGATAATATGGTGCTTCAGAGAAATGAAATGGTAAATATTTGGGGTAAATCTGATGCAAATGAAACTGTAAAAATAAAAACTAGCTGGAATGATATCACATATAAAGTTAGGTCAGATGATGAAGGTAATTGGAATACTAAAGTTCAAACTAATTTTAAAAGAGGTTCCCAAACTTTAACTATTTCCACAAAAACTGAGACTAAAATAATTAGAAATATACTTCTGGGAGAGGTGTGGTTTGGTTCTGGTCAATCTAATATGCAGATGTCATTTGAGGGTTATAGAAATGAACCAGTTCATGGTTCATTAGAAATTCTTGAACACTCTAATAATAAAGAAATTAGACTAATTACTGTTCCAAGAGTTGCTAGTAAATTACCATCAAATAATTTTGAGGGTAAATGGGAAGTTTCAACTCCTGAAGGTGTTAGAAAATTTAGCGCTGTTGCTTATTCATTTGCTTTATTAATTAATAAAACTTTAGATGTACCTGTTGGAATAATTCATAATTCATGGGGAGGCACTCCTGCTGAAGCATGGACTGAAAAAAGTTTTTTGAAAAATAATTTTGAAGAAGGTCTTATCAAAAATAACCGTGATGATAAACGACTAAGTCATGAACCTTCATATCTTTTCAATGGAATGATAAATCCATTAATTCCTTTTACAATAAAAGGTGCATTATGGTATCAAGGGGAGTCTAATGTTTACAGAGCAAATTTTTATTCCAAGCTAATGAAAGTAATGGTGGATAGTTGGCGTTCAAAATGGAATCAAGGTAGTTTCCCATTTTATTATGTTCAAATCGCACCATTTAGATATAATGGATCTGAAAATGACTCTTCTGCATATTTAAGAGAATCACAATTAGAAGCTATGAATATTATTCAAAATTCAGGTATGGTTGTTACAAGTGATATTGGAGATCTAAATTCAATTCATCCACCTGAAAAAATTGAAATTGGAAATAGATTAGCTTATTGGGCATTAAATAAAACTTATAATATTAAAAATGTAGTTCCGTCAGGGCCAATAGTTGAATCGTATAATATTAATGAAAATAAAGTTGAGATTAATTTTAAATATGCATCAACTGGCTTTTATCAATTCAATGGACCTCTAAAAGATTTTGAAATAGCTGGCAATGATGGTATTTTTTATAAAGCAAATGCTAAAATATCAGGTTTGAAAATTATTGTTCAATCAGTTGATGTAAAAGAACCAAAAATGCTGAGATATGGTTGGAAAAATTATTTTGAATCATCACTTTTTAATATTGATAAATTACCAGCATCTTCTTTTTTTATTAGAGATTTATCAAAATAATTAATGTTTTTTTTAGAATAACTTAATTCTCTAAAACTTAAAATGTTTTTTATTATTTGAATATGAATATTTCATATATTAATAAATATGAAAAATATTATTTACACTACGATATTGTTTGTCTCATTAAGTCTTAATTCTCAAAATTGGATTAATGATTCAAATTGTGACTCTCAATCTTATGAGATTTTAAACGAAGCTATTACACATCTTACAAATTTAGAGCAATTAACAGCTTTTGGTATGGCAAAAGCAGCTCAGATGGCAGATTCTGGATGTGAATGTGCTAAATTGGTTATTGCGGCAACATCAACAACTAATCCTAATTTAGGTTCAAGAAAAGCTAAGTTAGAAGCGGTTAATGTTCAACTTCTCTCACCAGAAGAAAAGGCTTGGTATGATCTACTCATTGAAACAACTAAGGGCGAAGAAAACTCTTGGACTGATGTATATGCAAATGCAGTTGAAAAGTTTTCAGATAGTCCTTTAATTAATTGGGTAGGAATTGGTGGAGGAAACTGGGAAGGATATATGTCATTTTCTAAAAAATTCCCGGATAATGCCTCTGCTGCATTTAACATGGTTGCCTATGGTTACGCATATGGCCAATATGGAGATTCCCCTGATTTTGAAGCTGCATATGATGCTATTTCAAAATCAAGAGCTTTACATAATGGTCCGAATGCGTTAGATTCCAAAGCTGAAATTGCTGCCATGGAAGGAGATTATCAAAAGGCATTTAATAATCAGTTTAAAGCACGTGATTTTGCGTTTTTTGCTTCACCTTACGATGCTAAACTCAGAACATATTGGAGAACTGTCAATAAAGATGATTTGTCAAATTATTTAAAAGATGCTCAATCTAAACTTCAAGAAGCAATTACTTTGGGTAATCTTGAGGAATACAAAAAATATGTTGCAGAAGATATTGATTTAGTTACTGGTGATTCTAATCTTGGAGAATTTTATGTTTATTCAGATGATGATGTAACACGTGAAAGAAATTTTACTTGGGATTCTTTTGATTTAAAAGATATGGAAGTCCATTTCATGCCTGATATGACAATGGCAGTTATAACTTTTTATGCTATAGGTTCTTATACATTTACTGATTCAAAAGAAAATGTAAAATATAGCACCCGAGCATCTTCAGTTTGGGTAGCTGCTGATGATGGAAGTTGGAAATCAGTTCATTCAAATTGGGCTCCAATGAAAGATGGCACAGGAATACCAGGTGAATAACTTTTGTTTTGAATTTATAAAAACCCGACTAAGTTCGGGTTTTTTTTATGCTATAATAAAAACCTGGCAGTGATGAAACCGCTGCTGATATTGTAAATAATAGTCCAATACTTGTTGAAAGTTCACTTGAAAGACTTAATGTAGATGCAGCTGAGAAAAAAACAAATTCTCTTATTCCGATTCCACCAAATGAAAAGATAGATAAAACAGATGATATTATAAATACGCTTAGAATTTCAAGAATATAGCTGTTTATTCCGAGTGCAAAAATTATTGATGTTATTGATAAAAGTTGAAAAAAATGAACAACTATGGATAATATAAAGGTTTTTGAATATCCTTTATTATTACCAAAAATTAATTTAACAAGGTTTAACCCAATTAAATAAATTATAAAAATTGATAAAAATTTAATAGAATAATTTAAATTAAGTAATAATCCATTTTCTAAAAAAATAATTAGCATGAAAAGAACACCTAAGCCTATTAATCTATCTTGAATAATTAATTTTATTGTATTCTTTACGTTCCAGCTATAAAGTTTTTTAAGCAGATATGTTTTATATAAATCTCCACCAATTCCACCTGGGACAAAAAAATTGTAAAACATTCCTATCAGATATAATTTACCATTTTCTTTAAATGATAATTTATAACCATTTACTCTTAATAAGTTCCTTAACCTTTCAGATGAGATTATTTGTGAAATAAAATATAAAACAGGACTTAATGAAAACAACAATAAGTTCGATTCTTTAAGAATTAAAGTCAATGAATCTATATTAATTTTTGAAAATGTTAGATATATAAATAAAACACTTAATAAAATCTGGATAATCGATAGCAATGTCTTTTTCACACTTCAAACTTACAATTTTGATTAATTAGATTTAAATGGATATAAAAAGAACTTTTATCGTTATTTTTTTTATGATTACTAAAATATATTTGGCCAAATAAATTATAGTTATTAATAAACTTGTTTTAATTTTTTTTTTAATTGTTAATCTAACAATTCAATCTCAAGAGGGTTCTGATGATTATTTGGATTCTTTAAAGTTAGATGAGGTATTCATAACTGCAAGCAAGATTGAAAGAAATATTTCATCAGCACCATTAAATTCTATTTTAATAAAAAAAGAGAAAATTGAAAATTATGCTTCAATAAGGTTAGATGATATATTAAGAGAAGAAAATGGATTATTTACAGTTCCAGACAATACAGTGCCGGGTGTCGAGGGTATTCAGATTCAAGGATTGTCTTCAGATTATGTTCAGATTCTAGTAGATGGAGTTCCAAGTGTAGGTAGACTGTCTGGAAATTTAGATTTAAATCGATTTGCTGTTTCCAATTTAGAAAGAATTGAGATAGTTAAAGGCCCATCTTCCTCTTTATATGGTTCTTCAGCAATTGGTGGAGTAATTAATTTAATTACTAAGAAGAATTTTGATGATAAAATCAATTTTCACTTTGATCAGTCTGTAGGTTCAAATAAGTTGTTTGATTCAAATATTTTAATTTCAAAAAAAATAAAAAATAACAATCTTTCTTTTTCATACAATCGGTTATCTTCAAATGGTTATGATTTAGATGATAATGATGAATTTAGAACAGTAGATCCTTATAAAAATCATACTTTTTCAGGTATATATAACGCTAATTTCAAAAATGATTTTACGTTTTTTCAATCTTTAAAATTTTATAAACAAGATCAAAATTTATCAAATTCAATTAATAAACAAATAGAAAACAGCTCTCATACAAAATTTTCGAAGAAGTTTAAAAAAAATATCAAAACTGAATTAGAGTTATATTATACAGAATTTAATAATGATGAGTTTTTATCCAGTGGTGATTTATCATCATTTTTTTATCATAAATTATACAAATCTGAAATAAGATTTTTTAAAAATTTTAATAATAATTCAAGTTTAACCACAGGGATTTCACTAGAAAATGAAATTTTAAATAGATCATTATTTTCTGGTAATGTAAAATCTAATTTAGTTAATGCTTATTTTCAATATGATAAGTTAATTAACAAAAAAATAAATTTCATTTTAGGATCTAGATTAGATAATCATAGTGATTATGAAAATGAATTAAGTTCCAAGTTATCATTAAAGTATTTTTTATCTAACAGTATCTCATTCAGTGCATCAATTGGTCAAGGTTTCAAAGCTCCTGATTTCAGACAACTTTATTTAAATTTTTCGAATAGCATCACTGGTTATTCCGTTTTTGGAAAGTTCGAAGAAATTAATGGAATAAATAGACTCTTTAATAATAATCAATTATTAAATCTATTAATTCAAAAAAATGAATTAGGAGGTGAGTTATATCCCGAACAATCAGTTGGTTTAAATTTTGCCTTCAAACTAAACCTTCAAAACTTTACTAGTTCAATTAATTTTTTTAGAAATGATATAAAAAACTTAATAGACACTAGAATTTTAGCCACTAAAGTAAATGGTCAAAATGTTTTTGGATACATAAATGTTGATAAAATATTTACTCAAGGAATTGAGTTTAATAATGATATTTCAATATTTGAAAATTTTGATATAAATTTTGGATATCAATTATTATTTGCTCATGATAAGGAAAACTTTAAGAATATAAAAAATGGTAAAGTTTATGCTAGAGATCCAAACACTCTTCAAAGTATTGTAATTAAAAGAAGTCAGTATTTAGGCCTTCCTAATCGATCAAGACATAATATTAATTTAAATCTTGGCTATAAAAAAAATATTTTTATAAGATTTATGTATCGATCTAAATTTGGAATTTATGATACCAATGGTAATGAATTAATAGATAACTATGATTTATCAATTGTTAAGCCTTCAATTAATTTCAATGCAACATATTCTTTAAAAATATTTAAAAAAGCAATGCTTGCAATAACAGTTAAAAACATTACTAATTATACTAATAAAGATTTTTTGCCCAATATTTCTGGAAGAGAATATCATTTAAAATTTTCTTATGATATTAATTAGAATTCAGAAACTTTTTTGGTGTTGTTCCAAATTTCTTTTTGAATGCATTTATAAAGTGGCTTGATGTGCTGTAACCTAAATGCAAAGCAACTTCATTTACATTATGATTTTTTGATGTCAACATTTGACTTGCAACATTCATTTTATGTTCAAATAAATATCCAAAAACTGTGTTACCATAAACTTGTTTGAAGCCTTCTTTTAAGTTTTTTACTGAGATATCAACTTCTATCGAAAGTTCAATTAAAGATGGTGGTTCAGTCATTTTAGAAATAATAATTTCTTTTGCATCTCTAATTTTTTTTACATTATTGTCGTCTGATAAAAATGGACAAACATCAATATTTGGATTACTAGATGCATTAAAGTATATACTTAATAATTCAAAAATTTTTCCTCTTATATATAAAGACTTTACATTTTTTCCGATTTTTTCATTGATAATTTGATTTAAAACAGCAATCATTGAAGGCGAGAGGGGTTTATCTTTGTAAATTTTTTTATTGATATTATTTTCACTAAGAAATGGAATAGTTTGAGAATCTTTTGAAAATAAGCCATGTAGCTTTTCAATGCTTATTAAAACACTAATTAACCTTGAGTCCTTTTCAATTCTAACATCAATTGGTAAGGTTGTTATTGGATTGTAGAGTAAGATAGACATTTCATTGTCTAGAGGAAGACAATAACTACCCTTATTATAAATGAAATTACATTTACCTTTTAGGCAAAAATGAAATTGAATAAAATTTTTATCAGTCTCAAAAAAAATTGATTTAGTTTCATTATCAATATTTATAAATTTGTATAATGTAAGCTCATCATCAATTGAAAATTTTACATCAGAACTTATTTCGATATTTTTCACTTTAATAAATTAAATTTTAGTATTAACAATTTGTGTGCCTAATTCTATTATACATCATAAATATAAATATTTAATTCATCAATTCTCCTTTTGATATTATTTGTTCCTCATGCGTTATTTTAGTTAGAATGGGCTTTTTATTTTTGAACCCTAATTAAATAATAATATGAAACAATTTAAACTCTTATTGATGCTAACTTTTTTGTTTGTATCATGTAGCAATGAAGAAGAACAACTACCTGTAATATCTGCTGTTTACAATAATTTACATGCTCCGCAAGAAGGCGGTCAAGGTCAACCTATCTCAGGCCCATTTACGAAGTTTAGTTTTGAAACTGGTCAAACTACATCAGGAAATGATTGGGATGTGGCGTTTAGAGGAACAACTATACTTGTTAATGGTGGTTCAGAAGTTGGTATTGGTGATGAACCAGCTAGAACTGGAGAAGGTGCTGTTTCAATTGTTGACGGTGTTTTTAATTCTGTTTTAAGTGCTGATGGTTTAGCTTTCTCACAAGATTCTTCATCAGGAACTGCTGTGCTTCCCGGAAGCGGAAATGGATGGTATGTTTACAACCCTCAAGCTTATTTGATAACTCCTATTCCTGGTAAAATTTTAGTTTTTAAAACTAATAATGGACACTATGCGAAGCTTGAAATTTTAAGTTATTATAAAGATGCACCATCAAGCCCAAATGCAATGCAAGATCCATCTAGATATTATACATTCAATTATGTTTATAATCCTAATAAGGGCAATATGGATCTTCAATAATTATTGAATATTTACATATAAGAAAAACCTCGAATATTCGAGGTTTTTTTTTATATTAAATTAATGTTTCGTTATTTAATTTTAGTTTTTTTATTTTCTTTCTTCAATTTAAACTCTCAAACTTTGTCAACTCATGATTCAATTTTAATTACAAGTGTCATGGATAAACAAAAACAAGCATGGAATAATTTTGATATTGATGAATTTATGAAAGGTTATTTAAATTTTGAAAATTTGGTTTTTTCTGGTAAAAATGGACCTGTATATGGATGGGATAATATTAAAGAAAGATATTTGAGAGCATACTCAAGTAAAGATGAAATGGGAGAATTATCTTTTAAAATTGATAATATTTTTATGATTGATTATAACTCTGCAATTCTTATTGGAAAATTTTTTCTAAAAAGAATAGTTGGTGATTTATCTGGTCATTTCACATTAGTTTTTAAAAAAATAAATAATAAGTGGTTTATTATAAGTGACCACACTTCTTAACTATGAAAAGAAATATTTTAATTACTTTATTTTTTTGTCAAATATTAATTTCCCAAAATAATTGGGATAATCTAATCCATGAAGATCTATCCAACTGGGAAATAAAGCAAGGTTCAGCTGAATTTGAATTAAATGATGGAGTTATTTCATCTGTATCAATATTAAATTCACCAAGCACATATCTTGGAACAAAAGACTTTTATTCTGATTTTATTTTAGAATTTGAAGTTTTCGTTGATAAAGGTCTTAACTCCGGAGTTCAGTTCAGAAGTTTGATTAATGAAAATGCTAATAAATGGAATAAAGTATATGGGTATCAATGTGAATTAGATACTGATGAGTACAGACGATGGTCTGGAGGTATTTATGATCAATCAAGAAGAGGATTGTTTTTGTATCCAATCACATACAGTGAAGAAAGTAGAAATTCATTTAAAAATAATCAATGGAATAAGTTTAGAATTGAAGCTGTCGGAAACATAGTTAAAACATGGATTAATGGAGTTCAGTGTTCATACCTAATCGATGATAATTCAAAAAAAGGTTTTATTGCTCTTCAAATTCATAGCATTAACAAAGATGAAAATATTGGAAAAAAAGTTATGTGGAAAAATATTAGAATTTTAACATCAGATATTGAAAATAATTTATGGAGCAATCAATCTCATGTAAGAATTATAAATAATGTTGATAATTTTTTAAGTGATGAAGAAATTCATTATGGATGGAAGTTTCTTTTTGATGGTGAAACAAGTAATGGATGGAAGAGTGCAAATAAAAATTCTTTTCCTGATCGTGGTTGGGAAATTAATGACGGGATATTAAAGGTTTTAAAATCTGATGGTAGTGAATCAAATTTTGGAGGAGATATTGTTACCGTTGAGAAATTTTCAAATTTTGAATTAGAGCTTGATTTTAAAATTTCAAAGGGGGCTAATAGTGGAATTAAATACTTTGTGGATACTGAAAAATATAAAGTTAACGGCTCTTCAATTGGTTTAGAATATCAAATTCTTGATGATTTCAATCATCCAGATGCTAACAAAGAAATCAGTGTTTATGAGTCAAATGGAAAAAATCAAGTATTGACAAAAAAATATATTAAAACTAATAGAACAGTAGCATCCTTGTACGACTTGATTGAAGCAGAAAACTTAATGGAAAATAGATCAAAAAGACCAGTAAGACCAAACACTTGGCACAGAGCCAGAATTATTTCAAAAAATGGTCATGTAGAACATTGGTTAGATAATATTAAGGTTCTAGAATACAATAGATTTTCTCAAATGTTTAAATCACTAATTAAGTATTCGAAGTATTCTAAATATGAAGAATTTGGTAGATTAAACGATGGTCACATACTCCTTCAAGATCATGGAGATGAAGTAAGTTTTAAGAATATTAAAATTAGAAAATTGCTATGAAAAAAAACAGAAGAAATTTTATCAAAAAAGCAATAATGTCTACAGTAGCATTAAGTTCATATAGTTTTGCAAATTCTTTATCAGCAAAATCCTATCGAAAAATAATTGGATCTAATGATAGAATTAATATTGCTGTACAGGGACTAGGACGAAGGGGGCCTGGTTTACTATATAATGCTTTAAGCTGTGAAAATATTGAGTTAACATGTATTTCCGACGTAATGGATAAGCAAATTGAAAAAATATCAAAAGGATATTTTGAAAGAACAGGAAAAAAAGTAAATGTTGAAAAGAAATTTAATAAGATAATTGAAGATAAAGATTTAGATGCGTTGGTTATTGCCACTCCTGATCATTGGCATGCATATAGCGCATGTAAGGCAATGGATTATGGTAAGCATGTTTACTTAGAAAAACCCTGTAGTCACAATATGTTTGAAAATGAAATGTTAGTTAAATATCAAAAACATTATAATTTAAAAGTTCAAATGGGTAATCAACAAAGATCATCAAGACAAACTACCGATTTAATTGATAAATTAAGAAATGGAATTATAGGAGAAACCTACAAAGCTGAAGCTTATTACAATAACAATAGACCCAAAGTTCCAAATCAAAGAATTACAGCCATACCATCTGGTCTTGATTGGGAGGAGTTTCAAGGTCCAGCACCAAGAAGAGCATACACATATGATACTTGGGATTACAATTGGAGATGGTACGGATGGTTGTATGGTACAGGCGAAACAGGGAACAATGCAACACATGAATTAGATATAGCTCGCTGGGCTCTTAACGTAGAATTTCCATCTTCAGTTAGTGTATACGCTGGTAAATACCATTTTATTGATGATGGTTGGACAATGTATGATACAATGGAAGCGAAATTTAAATTTCCAGGGGATAAAACAATTACATGGGACGGTCAGAGCAGAAATGCCTTTGAAAAAGAAAAAGAAGGTGGTAGGGGAACTAAAATTTGGGGATCTAATGGATCTGTGTTTGTAAATAGAAATGGATATAAAATTTTTAATCTTTCTGGTGAGAAAATATATGATAGTGATAATGATGAAAAGTTTAGTAATATAACTAGAAACATGACTCAATATCACTTTGAAAATTTCTTTAATTCAATAAGAAATGGTGAAAAGTTAACTTCTCCAATTGATGATGCAGCTGTTAGTCAAAGCATGACACATTATGCTAATATGGCTTATAGAACTGGAAAAAGTTTTGAAATAAATTCCCTTGATGGATCAATTAAAGATAATAAAGTAAAAAAAATATGGTCCAGAGAATATGAGAAAGGTTGGGAAATAAACAATGTCAGCTAGAATTAAGTGCTTCCAGTCTTTTAATCAATGGAGGATGAGAGTAGTGTACGAATACATAAAATGGATGAGGATAAATATTAGATAAACTATCTACAGAAAGTTTTTTTAATGCTAATTCTAAATCCTTACCGCTATAGGTTTGTTTGGCAAATTTATCAGCTTCATATTCATTTTTTCTGCTTAAAATATTCGTAAATACTCCAATTAAAAGTCCAATTGGGCTAAAAAGCATTGAAAAAACAATTAGACCTAGATGAAAACTTGTAATTTCTCCACCCAAAGAGTTAATCAGATCCGAATTATTTAAACATAATTCTAGTAAGTAAGTCATTAATCCAATTTGGATCATGGTTAAAACTAAACCTTGAAAAATATGATTTTTCTTATAGTGTCCAACTTCGTGAGCTAAAACAGCAACAAGTTCTTCTTCAGTGTGTTTCTCCAACAAAGTATCAAACAAAGCAATAGTTTTTTTTGGACCTATTCCTGAAAAAAACGCATTGGCTTTGGTGGACCTTTTAGATCCATCAATTACAAAAATATTACTCAAAGAATAACCTATTTTTTTTGAGTAATTTTCAATTTTATTTTTTAAACTTCCATCTTCTAACGGAGTTAATTTATTGAATAATGGTAAGATTAAAGTTGTATAAAACATCTGTATAAATAAAGTGAATAGAGATAAACCAAGCCAAAGGTAAATCCAAAAACCATTATTTATTTTGCTATATAAAACTAAAGCTACATAAAGTAAAATACCACCTATTGTTAGTGCTAAAAACATTCCTTTTAATTTATCTAAAACAAAGGTTTTTAATGTTGTTTTATTAAAACCAAACTTAGTTTCAATTGAAAAAGTTGAATAATATTGGAATGGAGTTGAAACTATTAGATTAAGCACATAAAAAGAAAGAAAAAATAGTGATGACTGAACAAATATATTTTGATAATTAATCATAAAATAATCACTTACTTTTCCATAAATACCAAGAACCAATAAAGAAATTGTAATTAAAAAACTTATTGTGGATGAAATAAAAGATAATTTACCATTAATTTTCTTGTATTCTTTTGCTTTTAGATACTTGTCTTTTTGATAAAAGTCTTTTAATGATTTAGGTATTTCATCTTTCCAATTTCTATCATTTAAATATTCAAGAAGAGTTGAAAAAATATAATTAAAAGCGATTAAAATCAATAAAATAATTAACCAGTTTTGTGATGTCATAATTCAAAAATAATTGATATAGTGGAGTCGGAGGGAATCGAACCCTCGTCCAAACGACTGAAATACTA
>CENF01021272.1_pt1 | contig 30434 bp, 29 predicted proteins | sample 361291 | NCBI WGS metagenome assembly CENF01 (sample SAMEA2619399, study PRJEB7988) | marine metagenome | isolation source: saline water (ENVO:00002010), including | reverse complement strand
ACACTTAACACGTGTTGCATTACCAGAGAAGCGGCATCAGTCTTAGTACCAGAGTTTCTGGCTGCGTTAACACTGGCCGGTGAAGCTATGGGTGCAACTGCGAAATTACACGTCACTGAATCAGCTGATCCCTTTATCCCCGATGAGTGGCGACGAGACGTCACTATTGAACGCGCTGAAGGGGAAGTCCTTGAGCCTCAAACCGAGGCAATCAAGATGGAGGAAATTGGTGATGAATGGGAATGGGAAAATTCGCCAGAAGTTACTTTGGTAGTAGTTGATTCCGTCTCAGAAGCCATGACGCTTTTCAATAGCTACTCTCCACAGTTTGTTGCGAGCATGGTTACTGAAGACGAAGAGGAATTTGAAGCATTTTTTGATGGAATTAATGCTCCTTTTGTTGGTAATGGGTTCACAAGATGGGTTGATGGGCAATATGCCTTGAACCGGCCTGAGCTTGGATTGTCTAATTGGCAGTATGGAAGACTTTTCGGAAGGGGCGGGGTCCTTTCGGGGGATTCAATTTTTACTATTCGGACTCTTGCATTTCAAGAAAGTTCTGAGATAACTCGCCGTTCGTAGCTAAAAATTCTCGAGAAATCATTTCTTGAGAATATGTAATCAATACTTGACTTTTAATAATAATGGTTATTATCATGCTTCAAACAGGCACTAATTTAATGATGAATACATGCCCTCCATACCCACCTTCACGAAAGTTAAATAGCTTATCTAAAGTCAGGTTTTATAAGTTACACCAATCAACCCCACAAATATCATATGCTTGATAACAACAAACCTCCCACTGAAAAACCCAACCGGTCATTTCAATTACGCGCAGAAACTAACAAAGGCAGGAGACCATGCATAAGACCAAAATGTTCCCATTAGTAGGATTAATGCTACTGACATCGCTTGTAGCGATTTCTTGCGGTGGCAGTGAGAGCTCTGAGTCCTCAAATGTCATTATCGGACAAGGTGGACAAGTAGTAATTGACACTGATGCAGTGAAGGCGGCAGAAGAAAAACAAGCTGACGAAAGTAGCGAGACAGAGACCCTTTCTGTTGAAGACGTTGACGTTGAGGAACTCAACACGGAAACAGAAACAACTGAAGAAGAAGATGGGATTGATGTCGCTACAGCAGATGAAGACCCTCTAGACAACCTACTTAACACCGTTGCACAATTTCAGGGCTGTCTCGAAGATGACGGATTTGAGTTTATCGGGGCACCGGGTCAACCTGGTCCTGATGGAGAAGCGGTTGATCCTAGCTCTTTCACACCCGACTACATTGCTGCACTCCAAAGATGCGCTACAGCAACGAACATTCTCGAAGCTTTCACGGCGTTTAGTGAAGCTCAAGAAAACCTGACCCCTGAAGAGATCGCACAAAACAATTACGGGATTCCAGTATTTGGTGAGTGCCTAGAGCGACTTGGGTGGGAAGTTGGCGAAATAACGCCCGATGAGCGCGGACAGCTTGGCTTTGGCACGAATGGATCAGGCCTAACCCCCCCTGCTGATTCAGAAGGCATCTTCCCCGCCGGAGATATAAACACTTGCAGGCAAGAAGCAGAGACATACGTATTAGAGAATTACGAAGTGATTGAGGAGTAATTCAAAAGTGAACAACCAGAAGAAAGTGTTTGCAGGAGTAGGAATTGGACTTATCCTCGTTTTGCTAGTTGGTATTTTCGTGTGGCCGGGTACGGGGGGAGACAGTAACAGCGCCCAAAGAAACGATGGCCCTACATATGTTGTTGCCCCTGTTGAAAGACGAACCTTATCTGACGAAATAACAGTACGAGGGGAAATTCGCAGAGATCAACTTCAACGAATAACAGCCAACGTTGATGGACAAGTTAGTTCAGTCCTTGTAGATGATGGCGATACCATTAACGCCGGAGATGTTCTTTACGCTATTGACGGGCGTGCTGCTGTTGCTGTCGACGGAGAATTTTCCTTCTTTAGAAGGTTAGATGTTGGTTCTGATGGTCCAGATGTACTTCAATTGGAAACAATTCTCTCAGCGAACGGCTATGACGTAGGGACAGTTGACCAACTTTTTACCGAAGACACGAGGTCTGGTTTACGTGACTGGCAGATAACCCGTGGGTATGGAGGCGCTAGTCCAGAACCTAACGAAAATATTATCATTTCTTTAAGTTCCAATTCTGCCGGCTATTCGATAGGAGCACAAAATACAATCGCCATAGAACTTCAACCAAGCGTCCCCGAACAAAGTCTGACCTCAACAAATAACAGCTGGAAAACTCAAACCGCTCTTTACTCTAAAAACGTATTGAACACTCTTGCATTTACTCCCGCTAACTTTGCTTTCCAAAATAACGTGCTACAGGATGATAGGCCCGTGATAGAAGTCAGTGTGAATCCTGGTTCTGTTGTTGAAGGAGAAACTGCGACCTTTACCTTTACCTCAGATATTGCGATGCAATCAGATACTGTAATTGACTACGTAGTTTCAGGCTCTGCGACCGCAGAAGATGATTACGATGACGACCCATTAGATGGTTCGTTTATTTTTCCCGCTGGCGCACAATCATTTGATTTACAAATAGAGACTTTGACTGATAATGAAATCGAGAGTGCTGAAGAGCTAATAATTGAGGTTGGTGAGGGTTTCAGCGTAGGCGACAACCTCCCATATCGACTCGGAGCGCTTCGTGAAGCGAAATTAGAAATTACTAGCCCTGCCGGAGATGTACAAACAATAGAAATACGATCTTTAACCCCCTCTACAACTGAAGGCGGAGACTTAACCTTTGAATTTGAAACAGATAAAATAAGTAATGAAGATACGATAATAAAAATCTCAGTATGGGGAACTGCTACTAGTGGGTCTGACTTCATAGCCGAAGATTTAGAAGTTGAACTTCCCGCTAACCAAGAAACAGTCAGCCTTACTTTCCAAACTAGGAATGATTCAATAGTTGAAACTGACGAAGAGTTATGGGTCACTATTTTAAGCAACCCTAACGAGACGTACGCTATTGGATCACCAAAATCAGCTTTGGGAATAATCGAATCGAATGACCTACCTGAGTTAACGATCTCAGGGGGCGGAGGCATTGGAGAAGGTGGAAATGCTGAGTTCGTAATCAAGGCCGACCAGCCCGTTGTTGAAGATACCTCAATAAATTACACGTTACGTGGAAGCGCTACTGCTGGTAGAGACTACAAAGAGCTACCTGGGACAGTAATCATGCCCGCAGGACAAAGCCAAGTAACTGTTCAGATTGAAACCATTGATGACGATGTCGTCTTCCTTCCTGGGGATATGGTCGTTGCTTCCTGGCCGGCAAGAATTGGAACGGTGTCTGTAGATGATGGAGAGTTCATTCTGCTTGGGCAACAAGTTCTTACATTGACGGAACCTGACTTTACAATCACACTGACACTCAATCCGACTGATAGAGGAAACCTAGAGGTTGGGATGGAAGTGGAAGTTGAACTGCAAGCAAGTGACCAGGATGCCGTGCCAGGCGTAATTCTTGAACTTGATGAAACTGCAACAGTTACCGCAGATGGTTCCGAGAGATACGAGGGCGTCATCCAAACATTTGAGGATCTTGACGCCGTGGATGGTGCAAATGTCAACGTTGACGTAACACGAGAGGAAAAGGTAGACGTGATCACCGTTCCAGTCGCCGCTGTTTTGCAGGACGGACAAGGTAACGATGTCGTACGAGTAGTTCTAACAGATGGAACAACTCGCCAAGTACAAGTTAAAGTTGGTCTTTCTGAAGGCGCTTACGTTGAAATCACAGAGGGGCTCTCAGGCGAAGAACTTGTACTGGTAGAAACCTAATGAATGCTTCAGGGATATCTCAACAAGCCAATCCAAACGTTACAAGTAGAAAAAATTTATTCCGACTTAGAGATGTCTACAGAATCTATGGAGAAGAACCCGTCGCTGTTCATGCTCTTGATGGAGTGTCTCTTGATATCCACGCAGGGGACTTTATGGCAATTATCGGACCGTCTGGGTCTGGCAAGTCGACACTCCTCGGATTGTTGGGATGCTTGGATTTACCGACAAAAGGGTCAATCAAAGTTGATCAAACGGAGATAACCGACTTAGAAGACAGCGAGCGTTCAAAGCTCCGAGGCAATTCGATAGGGTTTGTCTTTCAACAATTCCACTTAATCCCTCACCTCACAGCTTTAGGAAACGTTTCAACGGCCCTCCTATACCGCGAGCTAACGAAACCTGAAATTAAAGCACGTTCTTTAGCCGCTCTAGAGATGGTCGGCCTTGGCGAAAGATATGATCACCGCCCTATTGAGATGTCGGGCGGTGAGCAACAACGTGTTGCGATTGCAAGAGCTTTGGTTACAGATCCTCTTATGATCCTTGCGGATGAACCTACAGGTGCGCTGGATACGAAAACTGCAACGATTGTTTTGGAAATCTTTAAAAATCTCCAAAGCAAGGATCGAGCAATTGTTCTCGTTACGCATGATTTAGAGATAGCTGAACAAATGGATCGTGTGGTTTCAATGCGAGATGGAAAGATTGTGGCTGATGACCTTCGGAGCGAACGAACTGATGCTCTTGAAGATAGGTTTTGGGAAGCTGGCAAGGACGGCAAGTTAGAGTAGCTATGAATTGGTTTCGAGAAATACTCAGCGTCGCGCTTGGTGGTCTAACAGCGAGAAAAATACGCACCTTATTAATCATGCTCGGGCCGGTGCTAGGGGCCGCCGGCATAGTAGCTGCAGTGGGGTTAAATGAGTCAGCAAAAGGTGACGTAAGACAAACCCTAGAGAAATTAGGAACTAATTTAATAGTCGCTTCGGCTGACGGAACCTTCTCTGGGGGCGAGGCACCAACGCTTCCTGAAGAAGCTGTAGAACGTGCTATGAATGTTTCAACTGTTGACCGCGCTGCCGGCATTACCGAAATAGGAAGCCTTACTGTACTCCCGTCACAAGGCGGAAGAGATTTCTTTAGAACAATACCAGTTCCCGTACTTACCAGTGATCAAAATCTACTGGATGTATTGGATGCACAAATGTTATACGGCCGTTTCATTAACGGAGCAGATGAGGACAACATATTTCGAAGTGCAGTAATTGGTCAGGATCTGGCAAGGGATTACCAATACTTACCAGGTGAGGCTCGAACAATTGATGTCAACGGCGAAACTTATGGAGTGGTAGGGGTGCTCGAGAAAGTTGCCCTAGTCCCTAAGTTGGATACCGCAGTGATTATCCCCAAATCTTCTGCTGAGCAAGATTTTGATATAGAGCAAAAACCAACGACACTGTACGCTCGAGCTATAGAAGGAACGGTTGATACAACCTCAGAGGCCCTTCCTGTCGCTATTAATCTCGGAGGACCTGAGGGTGTTGTAGTAGCTATACCTTCTGACTTACTTGCGGCTCAAGGAGCTGTAGATACCACACTTCGAAATATTCTCTTCCTGATGGGAGGCCTAGCTCTCCTTGTCGGAGGTGTAGGAATTGCGAATGTTATGTCCATATCGGTAATCCAACGATCAGGTGAAATTGGAATTCGGCGTGCACTTGGCCATACAAAAATTACAATCGCAATGCAATTCGTTCTTGAAGCCTTATTTGTGGGTGTTCTAGGAGGTTTAGCAGGTGTCCTTGCAGGTATTGGAGTAATCTACCTCGTATCAGCTGTTCTAGGCTGGATCGCTACCCTTAATATTCCACTGTTTCTTGTCGCTGGTGGCATGGCTTTGATTGTTTCCATCATTGCAGGACTATATCCAGCCCTCAAAGCTGCTCGCCTTGAGCCATTGGAGACACTAAGGCTCGGCTAGACCTTACTCAAAACGCTTTCCCTCTTCTTTAAGGAAGTCGATCCACTTTGACCCTGCAAAATCAGTCAGGTCACCAGGCAGGTATCTCACTTTTTCTAGGAGCCCTGTGTACGGAAAGTTCTTATACTTTTCATATATGTCCCAATTAACTGGAGACTTACGATCAATCCCCACATCAATACCTTGAAATGGAGCCATAGCGAGTAAAGCTAATAAACCTTTATGACTGGCAGTGACTACCCCATTAAGCGATATTTCTATATCCCAGTGCAAAAAGTCAGGGGGCGTCACAGAAACAAAAACTTTGTTATGCCCCTCAGGTATCTCACCACACTGAATACTATTCATTTCGCCATAGCCATTATGCGAAAATAAGAGATTGCCATCCAAAACATAAAGGGCGTACCCACCGCCTTGATCGCCGTGAGCAAAGAGAGTCCCTTGATCACCATGTTTATAGTCAAGCTCCACTTCAACAGACCAGTTTCGGAAGCTAATTAATTGCTGCGATTTCCATCGCTCAACAGTTGGCGTCCCAGGATATAGAACCATTTCCTGAACAAGTTTTTCATTCCATGGGGGGCGGAGAATATTCTTTACATTGTTTCCTTCATCCAGAGGAAACACTTGATTTTCCCAGGCTGATTTCTCCCAAAGGCTTTTCATGGACTCCACTTTCTCAGGATACTTTGTGGAGAGATCTGCACTTTCAGTCGGGTCATTACGCAAATCATGCAATTCCCAATGCTCTTCAGAAAATACTGTTTCAGGTTGCCGTATTGTTGAGGCTGACCACCCGTCTTTATACATTCCTCGATGCCCTATCATCTCGTAATATTGTTCGGGATGGGTAGATTCTGCCGAAGGGTCTGTAAGCGAGCTTGCAAAACTTTTACCAGCAGCTGGAGGTAGTTGCTCTCCACCCTTTGATGTAGGAATATCTATTCCTACCAGTTCACAAATCGTTGGAAGGAGATCTGTCACGTGCTGGTACTGATGTCGTAATTCTTTACCGGCCGATAATCCTTTTTCCCAGTGAACTATCAGTGGTACTTGTTGACCGCCCTGATGTGTATTTGTTTTGTACAGTCTAAATGGCGTGTTGGAGGCCATAGCCCACCCCATGGGGTAATGAGCTAGGGACCTCGGGCCACCCAAAAGATCGATTCTTGAATAATCCAATTCTGTGCTTTCGAGATCAGTATGACCGGTGAATGCCAATAATGTACGAAAATACGCTGAAGTTCCTAATTCCTGACCTTCGCGCGACCCCCCATTATCAGATGTAAAGACAATAATAGTGTTATCCCACTCCCCCATTCTTTCTAATTCATCTCTAAATCTCTCAAAATTTTGGTCAACATTATCGACCATCCCTGCAAATATCTCTTGATATCGGGCAAAGAGTTCCTTTTCCATGGAAGTGAGTTCGTCCCATGGCTTGACCGCATGGTTTTGCTCAAAATTTCGATCTGACAATAACGCGTGATTAGGCACAACACCCAACTCTTGTTGTCTTTCAAAACGTTGTTTGCGGACCTCATCCCAGCCAGCGTCGTACTTTCCTTTGTACTTTTCTATGTCTTCACTCTTTGCCTGTAAGGGTGCGTGAACTGCCCCATGAGCGAAATACATGAACCACGGCTTTATAGGGTCGGAACTTCTCAATTCCTTTATCAATTTTATCGCTTGGTCTGTTAGATCATCAGTGAAGTAATAGCCCTCAGGGTAACTGTCTATGTCTATTGCATGATTGTCTTCACACAGCCGGTGTGGATGATGGAAATTAGTAAATCCCCCTAAAATGCCATAGAAACGCTCAAACCCCTTTTGCAAAGGCCAGCTATGCTTTGGGCCTGCTTCAGAAAGCTGAGAATCCTTACATAGGTGCCATTTACCAACCATCAAACTAGCCCAGCCATTAGCCTGAAAGAGATCCCCCATAGTTACGGCATTTTCACGAAGTTCCATGGCATACCCAGGAAACCCAGGATCAAAATGTGCAACATGTCCCATTCCGGCCATATGGGAATTGAGTCCAGTTAAAAGTGATGCCCGAGTGGGTGAACACATTGGGTTTACGTGGAAATTTGTGTAACGGATTCCTTCAGCTGCAAGTGCATCTATGTTTGGTGTGTCAATCTCAGAGCCGAAACATCCAAGATCTGAAAAACCTAAGTCATCGACGAGCATAACTAATACGTTTGGTGAGCCTTCAGGCGCTGTCGGAGGTTTCGGCCAATCTGGTTCAGATGTTGAAAATACTTTCCCCACCTTCCCTGCGAAACCACCGTATGGCTCGTTTATTCTTTTTCGCATTTTTGATGCCTTTACACGATCTGCTTGCATTTCCGGCCTGACACTGACCACTACTTAGATTAGTGTCTGCAAGTAGTTCCTAGCTAACGAAAGGAAGTTTTAAACTTATGGGCAATTCGAAATCTCAGAAAAGTTACCAAGATCTTCTAGCAACTCTGCAAGAAATTGATGAACGTTTTCTCAGCGACGAATGGTCGATCTCTTCCCAACAAGACCGAGCCCTTGGGTACAGATACGTAATGCATGTTTTGCAGAGTGCTTTGTTAAGCCACTTTGAAGGGGATCCAGATTGGCCCGAGTGGAAAAGGATAGTTTCCCCTACCCGGAAATTCACTGGGGATAATTCGGACTCGATTTACTATGAGACACCAATTCGCGGAGATCGCGCATACAGAATTACCGGAAATTTAGCCGGCGCCGTTTATACCTCCTTCACTATTGAAGCAAACGCTGAAGATGGGAAGTACGCATCTAATAATGCTGGAGCTTTCAACGACGAAGATTTGGATGTTGACGCTGATGGAAATTATGAACTGGTCTTAGGAGGGCCTGAGATAAGTGGGAATTGGATGGCTTTGCCTGACGATGCAGGGAGGATAACGACTCGTCACTATTTTGAATGGCCCATACCATGTGCTTCGGATCAGTCTTTACATATTCCTTTGACTATTGAACCTCTGGGGAACCCTAACCCGATACCGCCATGGGATGATACGAATATTGCGAAAGCGATAAATAGGGTCGTGAACCATATCAAGGGGAAAACTTTGGAAGGGCCTAAGCCAGGTCATGCTGCGACACCTTCTTGGGTTGGGAAGAAGCCAAATTATTTCCCTACTCCGGAGATGCCTGGTGATTTAGCGTTCGCTGCAGTTGATGCCGCGTATTCAATGGGGAGATTCTATTTAGAACCCGGGCAGGCTCTCGTAATGTCTGGGAGATGGCCTGAGTGCCGGTTCGGGAACGTGTGTATTTGGAATCGTTTCGGCCAAACGCTCGATTACCGCCATAGGAAAGTGTCCCTGAATAGGTCAAATACTGTTCTCCAAGAGGATGGTTCGTTCCGAATAATTGTTTCACACAGCGACCCATCTGAACCAAACTGGCTTAACACCGAAGGCTTGACCTATGGATCAATTTTTTGGCGTTTCTTTCTCCCTAAAGGAGAGTTGTATCCAATCAAAGCCGAAGTCATTAACGTGTGAGTCTCTCGACTACACAAGAAATAAATTTCAGCTATTATTGCTTTCATGAGCCAAACACCAGACCAAATTATCCGATCGTTTTGCGATGCCTGGTCCCACGAAGACCTTAACGAAATTATGGGGTATTTCGATGATTCAGCAATCTACCACAACATCCCTATGGAGATTCAAGAAGGTAAAGAGAATATTCGGGGATTCATAGCAGGATTCCTTAGTATGGCGAGTTCGATTGAATTCGAAATCCTTCACCAAGTATCCGAAGGAGATGTAGTCATGAACGAGCGTGTAGATACGCTTGTTATGGGAGAGAACACCATCGCCCTACCCGTTATGGGAATCTTCGAGCTAGAGAATGGAAAAATAATAAAGTGGCGTGACTATTTCGATATGGGGCAACTTACTGGCCAGCAGCAAAGCTAACTCCTGACTAAACGTCCGGGGCGATCACCTGTATCCTGGTCAAACTCTCTTACCGAAATTCCATTGCATAAGGTATTGACATAACCACTCACCGGTTGCATTAATCGAGTTCCCCCAGTCGGTAAGTCATGATGAGGTACAGGCGGTGAAACTCTCAGATTATCCATATCAATCACATTAATGTCCGCTTTCTTACCTTGCTCAAGCGATCCACGATCATCGAAACCATAGAGTTGAGCATTCAACGCTGTTTGCTTACGGACAATGAACTCAATTGGAATCTTTTCACCCTTTTCTCTGTCGCGTGTCCAGTACGCAAGTTGAGTCGTCGGCATACTTCCATCACAAATAAGAGTTACGTGAGCACCGGCATCACTTAGCCCTGTTACCGTATCCGGGTGGAGGAGCATCTCTTGCAAAACTCCCATTCTGGCCGGAAGATCAACAGCACTGAGGGAGGCGAAACGTGTTCCACCATCTTCAAGAAGGAAATCATACAAATAGTCAATGGGGTCAACTCCTACTGTTGCAGCCTTGGCCCCTAAACATTCGCTGATATCAGGTTCGTAATCTACTGGATTGTCAAGTGGGTAAAGAGCAGGTGCCGCCATCTTGAACAGTCCGTATACATTTTCCATAGAACCTGGCTCATCAGGGGCTACATCTTTTTCACTCATTATTGCCGCTCGCACCTCAGGCTTAGTCATCATGGCCACCTTTTGGTCAAGAGGCAAGTGCGCTATTTCTCTTAGGTACGTTGGCCTTCGCATAAAGGCGTGATAGCCACCAAGTCCTGTCAAGAAACCAATTGGTCGTGACGAAACTTGCGGGTAAATTTGCGCTCCGTCGCTATTCGCATCTTCGGTTAAAGAGAGAATCTCTCTCCAAGTATCTGGGTCATAGTCAGGTGACTGCACAAGGGTGAATGTAACTGGCCTACCGCTGACCTTCGAGACACGCACCATGAGAGCATGTTCTTCTTGCTGGGTGAATTTCTCCCCTCCAAGACTTTCCATTTTCCCAATAGTTCCTGCCGGAATCATTTGAAAAACGCCCTTACCAGCTTTTTTCATGGCTTCTGCTATCGCAAGAACTTCATGATCAGGGGCAAAGGTACCAGGAACAGGTTCCCCCCAAAGAGAACGATGACCCACAATTCTTGACGTACTGAACCCAACTGCACCAGCCTCCAAGGCTTCTGATACAAGGTCCGCCATTTGACTTATATCAGATGCAGTAGCATCTTCGTTTAGTCTTCCTCGCTCGCCCATTGCGTAGTATCGGAGTGCTCCATGCGCAATTTGAGCGCTGATGTCAAGTGCAAATTCCCGTTGTGATAAATAGTTCAGATACTCGGGGAAGGTTTCCCATTGTCCCCATTCCATTCCTTCATGAAGCGCCGCTCCGGGGATATCTTCAACGCCTTCCATCAGTTCAATTAGTTCTTTCTCCTGCCCATCATGAACTGGTGCGAAACCTACGCCACAGTTTCCCATAACGATAGTTGTTACTCCATTATGCGAAGATGGTGCCATCTCTGTGTCCCAACTAACTTGGCCATCGTAGTGAGTATGCAGATCAACCCATCCTGGTGTCACAACCGCACCGTCCGCATCTATTGTCCTGACTGCACGGCCGGTGATCTTCCCGCCTACTTCAGCAATAACGCCGTCTTTGATAGCTAAGTCACCAGTTTCGGGTTTCGTTCCTAACCCGTTGACTAAAGTTCCGCCTTTTACGATGCAATCAAACATTTGCTCCCCTTACTGCTTCTATCTTAGTCAGATATCTACCTAAGTGCCCGAGGTGGGACTCGAACCCACATGCCCCTGTTCGGAGCCGGGGGGTTTAAGCCCCCTGCGTCTGCCTATTCCGCCACTCGGGCCTTAAATCACTATAGAAGTAATATTTCATCAGAAGCACATGTGAGCCAATTTCAATAAGAAAGATTTATTCGACATGGTCATATAATCTATGAATGAAAGGAAGGGCGCAATGAGTAATTTAGACGGAAAGATAATTCTCATCACTGGAGCAGCAAAAGGTATGGGGGCGACTGAAGCAAAAATGGCTGTGGAGAGAGGAGCGACAGTAATACTCAGCGATATTATTGAGGATCAACTTGAAGCTACAGCTAGTTCTCTAAACTCAGCCTTCTCCCGCCTGGATGTGACCTCGAAAGACGACTGGAAGAATACCATCTCGGAAATACTAGACGATCACGGAAGGATCGATGGCCTAGTCAATAACGCTGGAATTTTTATTCAAAAGACATTGTTTGATGATGCTCAAGAAGCCTTTGAAGCTATGGCAAGAGTAAATCAACTCGGTACTTATCTCGGAATCGAGTGCATTGCACCTATCATGAGAGATCAAGAGTCTGGGAGCATCGTTAATATTTCTTCCGTAGCGGGTTTACGTGGCCAAAGGAATATAGGCTACGTAGCTAGTAAGTTCGCAGTAACTGGGATGACAAAGGCTATCGCTCTCCAACTAGCTAAATTCAATGTTCGATGCAATAGCGTGCACCCAGGAGCGATTTCAACAGATATGGCCTTAGGTTTGGGGCCAAGCGATGTGGAATTACTCACGAACAAGACCCCCATGGGAAGAATTGGAGAACCAGAAGAAGTAGCAGAAGCAGTAATGTTTCTCCTAAGTGACGCAGCGAGCTATTTGACGGGCGCAGAAATTGCTGTTGACGGAGGCTTTGTTCTCTAACTAAGCCGCAGACGATATAGCTGGCGTATCTTGAAAGCTAAAATCAGTTTTTTGTAGATCGTTACAACCTATGGTGTCCCACAATATATTCCTAATCTCGGAGTCTTGGCCCGACTTTGCATTAGCTATCACGAAACCTTCGACTATGTCAGCTAGGACAGCTAACCAAGGACGACCTCGAATTACGATAGAGATGCTTAGGTCATCCTTATTACGTCGAACAGAACGTTGGAATTGCGCAGACGGTGGTGGGCAGCGGAATTGAGGAGTAACATACCCCAATTGATTCGCTATTCTCCCAAGAGTCCTAACAGTTATCGAGAATTGAATTGATACTGATTCCGCCATATTTTTAGTATGCAACGCCGGTGTGACATTTCGGAAACCCTACATCGTCACTTGGGGTTTTCTATCGGACTAGATTAAATATGTGGATGTGAACGAAGCTCTAAATCCGTCTCAGAAGAATGTCTTGGAACATTTGGGAGCAAAGTTAGCTGATAGGCCTTTATTTAGTGGGGAGCTTCAGAGCGAACTGAAGGAAGAACTATCAATTCGCCTTTCGAAGTTTCAGGAGTTTATTCCTGAGAATGAAACATTATTTGTTTCTAAGTTCCACCTTAATCAGATCATGCGATGCGAGCGCCAATTCATTGCGGACCGTGAATCGCAGTTTCAGTGGTCAGTCCCTACTGCACGCGGGCTCATTTCTCACAAAGCGATTGAGCTCTCAGTTTTTTGGGATCACGAAGTTGAGCCGCTCTCTTTGGTTGATGAAGCTATATCACGTTGCGCTAACGGAGATGATGCTCTTGCATCATGGCTTCATGGGCTTCAAGATGGTGACCGTTCCCAACTGAGAAGTGACGTAAATAATCGTGTAGCTGCTTTTCTCGAGTCATGGCCCCCGTTAAAAAAAGAATGGAGACCCATGCTTGAAGCCCCTATTCGTGCTGAATTCGCTCAGGGGGCAATAATTCTCTCAGGTAAAGTTGACCTTTCTTTAGGTAAGCCATTGGGGACAACTGCTGGAAAAGTAATTGTTGATTTTAAAACTGGGGGCTTCTATTCATCTCATCGAGAGGATTTGCGGTTCTATGCGCTTCTTGAATCGATTCGTCTTGGAGTGCCTCCCCGAATGGTAGCTACGTACTATTTAGACCGTTCTGAATTCTCCAGCGAAAATATTACCGAGAATGTCCTGGAATCTGCTCTTTTTCGTGTTGAGGACGGGATTGAGAGAATTGTTAATATTCTCTTTAAAGGCTCAGAGCCTCAGATGTGTTCATCTGAGTGGTGTGGCTTATGTCCTGATCAAGAGTCTTAGACGTTTAAGTCGAACCCTTTTCGCTCTAGCATTAGGAAGAAGAAACTTTGGAGGAATTGATGCGCTATATAACTACAGATCTTTCGAACGGAGTAGCCACTCTTACCCTGAATGACCCTGATAAGAGAAATGCAATAAATCTCCAAATGAATGATGAGATTTGTGAGCTACTGGACGAGTTAGAAGCTTCTGAGGAAGTTGGTTGTTTAGTAGTTACAGGAGCGGGCAAAGCCTTCTGTGCTGGTGCCGACTTGGGAGATCTTCTTGCCGCCCGTGAACGTGACAATATTCAAGATATCTACCGGGGTTTTCTTCGAATCGCTAACTCGACTCTTCCCACCATCGCTGCTGTGAACGGTGCGGCAGTCGGAGCTGGAATGAATATGGCTTTAGCTTGTGACATGATACTCGCTGGCGAGTCTGCTCGATTTGATAGTCGGTTTCTTGAAATAGGGATTCACCCAGGGGGGGGACACACATGGCGACTCTTGTCAAGAACAAACGAGCAAACGATGAGAGCAATGGTTTTGTTTGGACAAGTTTTATCTAGCCAAGATGCCCGTAGCCGAGGACTCGTTTGGGAAGTGTTCCCTGATGAAATGCTGATAACAGAAGCAAGAACTATCGGTGAGAAGGCTTCCTCGTATGCAAAGGATTTAACAAAGTCGACTAAAGAGGCATTTAAAGCCTTGCCAGCAATTGATAATTCGGATGATGCAGTTCAACATGAGGTCGTGCCTCAAGTTAAATCCATGGAGTCCGAGGCTTTCAGGAGTTTAGTTACTGCGCTGCAAAAGAAAATTAGTTCAGGTAGCTAACAAATCCAATCAGCTTGTAGAGAGTCTCCACAGGCTTCCCATTCTTCAGATGTGATTGCAAACCTAATATGGTCTTCCCACTTGCCATTAATTTCAAGATACTTTTCAGCTACCCCTTCATTACGAAGGTTTAACTTTTCGGCGACTCTTCTGCTTGCTGTGTTTCTCGGAATTATTGCAACTTGGACCCTATGTAGCTTCAGTATTTCAAAGGCGAACTTCAGCAGAATTACAAGAGCTTCGGGGGTATATCCTTGCCCTGCTTTCCTATGATCAATCCAATATCCGACATAACAGTTTTGGAAAGGTCCGCGCTGAATTGAGGATATATTTATCTCGCCGCTGAATTTTTCATCTACGAAAATTCCAAATCCGTATCCAGAGCCTAAATGTCTTTCCCTATCTCGTGCATTACATCTTGAGGAGAACGCAATTTTGTCGTTTGCAACATCTGGCGCACCAGAAGGTTTACTCGGTTCCCATTTCGTTAACCATTCTTTATTTGCATTTCTTACCTCTGCCCATTGCGCAAAGTCTTCCGTTACCAAGGGCCGTAGTACAATACGTCTCCCTTTCAGCAAATCGCTCTGAGGATCTGTTGTGGGTCTGAACCGAGTAACTTTCATTATTCTTTCATTCTTTTGATTGAGTATCAGAAACCATAGTGGCAAACGTTGGGGTAGACGACTCAGTTTAGATGTTTATCATAAAAGGCTAAATATTAACCCATCAAGAATGTCTGATTCTGAAACTTGAATTTGCTCAAAATCAAGCTTACGCATGATTTGGACCAATATACAAAGACCTCCGACTATCACATCAACGCGCCCTTCTTCCATACCGGGGTTCGACAACCTACCTTCTCGGTTATCTGTCGCTAGGAGCCGGAAGACCTCTTCAATATCTTGCTTTGACATCGTGTGTGCATGTACCGAATCAAAATTGTATTCGTGTAAGCCTTGTTCAATCATTGAAGTGGCAGTTACAGTCCCTGCAACACCGTATATGTTCGTAGCGGAATGAATACCTGGAATATTCATCAATACATCATCAAGGTGAAGATCTATGAGCGATTGGGCTGCGGAAAGCTCCTCTGGCAGAGGGGGGTCATTGGTTATGAAGCGCTCAGAGATTCTTACACATCCAATATCAGCAGAATGTGAAAGTTCAAGCTTTCCATCGCCAAACGCAAATTCGGTTGATCCTCCCCCAATATCAATTACGAGACTCGAACCAGTAGATGGTAAATCTTTTGTCGCACCTATAAATGTGAACCGAGCTTCATCTGATCCATCCAATATTTCGGGTTTTACATTTGTAATCTCTTCAGCTGCTGTTAGGAAGACGTTCCGATTCCTTGCATCACGAACTGCTGAAGTCGCTACAAACTTGACCTGCGAAACTGCGTGATCAGTAATTTTTCCTACATAGTCAATAAGCGTAGCCAATACTCTGTCCATGGCTTCGGTTCCAAGCTCTTGCGTTCTATCAGTTCCTTCACCTAAACGCGTAATCTGTGCTTCGCGATGAAGGGCCTCATACTCTTGAGGGCCTGTTTGTTTAGCAATGAGCAGTCTTGTACTGTTCGTCCCGCAATCAATTGCAGCCAAAATTCTATCCATTTATTTCCTGGCTGTGTTGGCTTGGTACTCTTATACGATCCTCGATCCACACCCCGACTGGATCATTTCCTCCCGCTAAAAACCATGCGTAATGCGCATGGAGGCATTTGATTCCTTTTCTGGTTCCGCCAACTCCTCCGGATGGCCTGGGCCCATCATAGTTTTCGTCTATTAAATCATTGCGTTGTTGTTCATACGCTAGATGGGTTTCCCGAAGTTTTTCTAATCCAATTTCTGATTCAGCTTGGTTTATCGCTCCCGATGACTCAAGTCTACTTATACGTAATTTATCCTCGGGATCTATTAGCCAATACGTTGTGGGCATTGGGGTTCCGTCGCTCAGAAAGGGTGAATTTTTTATTACCCTAGGGGTGCCGTCAGCTCTCCTTACTGCTATTTCGTAGTTACCTTGAGGTTTCCGGCCGAGTAAGTTTTCGACGGTTACAGCATCTTGCGAGTAATTTTCTTGCATCTTGATGGTGTCCTACAAAATGGCGTACCTAATAACCATAAATACACCAACTGCTAGTGCAGCTATCGGAATTCCAAATCGTTTGAGAATTGGGATAGCGACTACCGACAGTAGGTTTAGTTCGCTATCAGTTGTTTGATCCTTTTTGGTATTGCCATCAGTTTCAATTGTTTCTGATTTTGTTTCGGTAGACGGTGCAAGGAGTTGTTCCAGGTTTTGTGCGAACTGCGTCATAAGTTTCCCGCTGACGTCGCTTATTGCTCCTCTTCCAAATTGAGCCACTTTACCGGTAATTGTTAACTCAGTTCGAACGTTTACGTTCGTTACATCAGTTGAAACTTCGGAGAGTTGGGCGGTAATAGTTGCGCTGGCGTTTCCGGCTCCACGTGTATCTCTTCCATCTCCTTTTATGACGACTTTCTGTCCATCTTCGTCTTTTTCAAGATAAGTAGCGGTTCCCTTATATTGCGCTGTTATAGGGCCTACCTTGATTTTCACTAAACCATTGAAGTTATCTCCATCAACTTCTTGGAGTTCAGCACCAGGCAAGCATGGCGCAATTCTTTCAGGGGTGTTGAACGCTTCCCATACTTCTTGTATCGGTGCGTTCACATCAATTTCATTATTTAGCTCCATCGTTCTAGATCTCTCCTTGTGTCAATATCTACAGGGTTTCCTTCGCATGGTACCTCATCTAACAAGTCTGGCCGAAGCCGTAGAAGGGAACGTGCCCCTTCATCACCTGAAATAGGTATAAGGGGCCACAATTCTTGGTCTATCTTAACCGGTGGTCTATGGTTTCCATTGAATGAGGCTGTCACTAGTTTCCCTTCAGCTTCAGTTACAGATTTCCAAGCTTCAGTAGGGACAAGAGGCATGTCGCCAAGCCCAACGGTAATCGAAGAATAGCCATCGTATCCCGCTACCTCGAGCCCACTTCTGAGCGACGATGCCTGTCCTTCTGCATAGTTATGGTTGTGGACAATCGTAATAGCATCTGATTCGAGACTCAGAGCCTTGTGGTCTTCTAGGTTTAAAGCTCCGGAAACGAGATAAATGTCGTTGAATTCTGCTGCTACTACATTGTCAATTACCCACTGCAAAACCGGTTTTCCTCTGAATGTTGCGAGAAGTTTATGTGAGTTTCCTTCAAACCGTTCCCCTTTCCCAGCTGCGAGAATTATTGCAGCGGTTCGATCGTCTTGGAGAGGGGCCTCTTGTTTGTTTTCAAACACCTTTTAATTGTAGGGATGCGCTCTGTTATTGAGGGGTTCTAGAGAATATTTCATCTGTCCCCATGAATAGCCCCTTCTATGGTCTTAAGGTGGGGGGCTTTCCTGCCGGTTCGCATGGCTATGATTTCAGCGCAGATCGAAATCGCTGTCTCCTCAGGAGTTCTAGCACCTAGATCTAACCCTATTGGAGACATTATTCGTTTGAATTCTTCGGATGTTACTCCAGCCTCGATAAGTCTATTGGTTCGATTTTCATGAGTTTTCCTGCTGCCCATTACTCCGATATAACCAACTTGTGTTTGTAATGCTGAGGTGATTGCAGGAACATCAAATTTATTATCATGAGTCAAGACACACACAGCATCTCGTGGACCAAGACTGGTTCCAAGCTTTTCCATTAATCGGTCTGGCCACTCATTTTCTACTGAATCTGCTTGCGGGAAACGCGCGTTGGTAGCGAAAACCGGGCGTGCGTCACAGACGATAACTTTGTATCCTAAGACTTTTGCGATTCGTACTAAAGCAGCAGTAAAGTCAACGGCTCCGAAGATAACCATTTGAGGTGGTGGTGCGAAACTCTCAATGAAAATTGATAGTGTTTCTTCCCGCGCTTCGCCTTCGATTCCGTAATGGCGGATGCTTGTTCGGCCGGCCGCTAATTCTCCTGCCATATCGCGAGACAACACATTATCAATCTTTTCATTCCCTAGTGAACCGAGATAAGAGCCATTAGGGAGGAGAAGTAATTTAGCCCCTTGACCTGGCCCCTCAATGATGGTTGCTAACGCAACGGGAAGACCTTTGTTCAAATTTTCTTTGAGTTCGTCAAACAACTTCGCTGCCATGTTTACCAGTCAAATGGTTCTATATAGAGATTGATGGTGCCTCCACACGTGAGTCCAACTGCGAATGCTTCGTCGTCGCTATAACCAAATGAAACTGTTTTCCTTTCGCCGGATTCTATTATTTCCAATGCTTCTGTTACGACAGCACCTTCGACACAGCCACCTGAGACGGATCCGGAAACTACACCATCTTCATTCACAGCCATGGCTGCACCTGCATCCCGTGGACCTGAGCCCTCAACCGATATTACTCGAGCTATTGCTACTCGCTTTCCTTGTGTTACCCATTTCTCAATATCTGTGATTATTTCTCGCATTGTTTCTCTATTCCGTCAGTAATTCAGCTAATTCAATTAAAGATTCTAGACTATGGCCCTCAATAAATTCATCAATGTAAGGAAGCGCAGCCGCCATGCCTTGTGCCAGCGGCTCATAGCCCGGTGAAACCTTCAAAGGATTTATCCAGACTATGTTGTGAGAGATCCTTTTGAGTCTAGCCATTTGCTCATCCATAATTTCACTTTTACCTCTATCCCACCCGTCAGAAAGTATTACTACGGTTGCACCTCGCGCCATTCCTCTTTGTCCCCACATATTTAGGAATTCTCCAATGGTCTCTCCCAGTCGAGTACCTCCAGACCAGTCGGTTATTGATTGAGAGGAGACGTGCAGTGCTTTGTCAAGGTCTTTATTCGAGAGTTCGTGAGTTACTCGGGTTAAGCGTGTTCCGATTGTAAAGGCTTCCACCCTTCTGCGGCTTATTACTGCAGCTTGTATAAAGCGCAGGAGGGCCCTTGCATAAACTTCCATAGATCCAGAGACATCTAGCAGAAAAACAATTCTTCTTGCTTTATCATTCTTTTGCATGAAATATCTGTGTATGGGTTCTCCAGCAGTACGGAAAGAAGCCCTGATGATACCTCGAAGATCTGGGGTCTTATTTTGTTTTGCAACTGAGCTGGCTCTCCGACTTTTCTGGGTGTTGCCTATTAGCTTTATCGATTTCATTAATTCATAGGCTTCAGATAATTCCTCATCGCTGTATTCAGCAAAATCTTTCTTCCGAAGAATTTCAGAACGCGAGTATTTCAGCGTAATAAGCTCTCCTTCTTGATTTACTCCTGACTGATTATCACTTTCATAGTCATCGTTGTCTATAGCCAACATCATTTCTTTGACATTTTGTACTTGTTCATCGCCGAGAACTACGAAGTCTTCCCAAAATGCATGAAAAGCTTCATCGTAGGCCGGTATGTCTTCAGGGGTTCTGACAAGAGTTGATCTTCCAGCCCAATAGACATCGTTTCGGTTCGAGACTGTGACGTAAGCAAGTGATTGAAAGAAGCTAATAGATGAAGAAATAGGTACATCCACCCCCATCTCCCTGAGAAAAGTGATGAATCCTTGTGCAATGTATTCCGGTTTGCCGATTTGTTGATCAGTGTCAGACTGCACGAGCATATGCATCTTCTATGACTTTATCTAGGCCATATTCAAAAACTTTTTGTTGATCTTCGCGGTATTTTAGAAGGGCTCCAATTGTTGCCATGATCCCGTCTTCAGTCAGGTCACTATTTCCTATTCTTTCAAGAGCCATGGCCCAATCAATGCTCTCTGAAACTCCTGGTGGTTTGTATAGATTCATTTCACGTATTTGTTCAACTGCGACAGCGATTCTTTTGATTAATTGCTCAGAAACTTTGGGAGCTTTTGCTTTGAGTATTTGGATTTCCCTTAGGTATCCCGGGTGGTCTACCCAGTGATATAGGCACCTTCGTTTGAGGGCATCGTGGACATCCCTTGTGCGGTTTGACGTAATCACAACGATTGGCGGCACGGTTGCTTTGAAGGCCCCTATCTCAGGGATAGTAATAGAGTAATCAGAAAGTAATTCAAGCAAGAAAGCTTCAAATTCATCATCAGCGCGGTCAAGTTCATCGATTAGAAGAACGGGAGGGGTTTCTCCTCCATAATCAATTGCTTGCAGAAGTGGGCGCCGAACTAAAAAACGCTCGTCGTACAATTCATCTTCAAGTGCCTTTTCATTAATTTCTTTGGCTCTTCCGGATGCTTCGGTGGTCCTCAAATGCAAAAGTTGTTTTGAGTAATTCCATTCATAGATGGCGTGTGATGCATCTAGGCCCTCATAGCATTGGAGGCGTATTAACTCACTGTTGAGCCAACTTGATAATACCTTTGCGACTTCAGTCTTTCCGACACCGGGTGCCCCTTCTAAGAAGATTGGCCTTTGTAAGCTGATCGCCAAGAAAATTGCTGATGCAAGGCCTTCAGAGGGGAAATAACCCTGTCCTTCAAGACCGTTCTGTACGCTTTCTATGTTTTGTGCCTGCTCATATCCCACATCTCTAATCTACAGGTTGAGTGTAAGGGTGGCACATGCGCCGTTTGATTCAGGTTTAGAGTCCGGCCTCTTCAAGTCCTCTTTTTACGAGAACTCTGGCTAAATGTTTTCGGTATTCAACTGATGCGTTGATATCTGATGTTGGTTCAGTTCCTATAGCAGCTTGTTCGCTAGCTTCTTGGGCTTTTGCTCCACTTGCGATTGCTTCCTCCACAGCTGTTGCACGAAATGGAGTTGAATGCATATTTACCAGCGATACGCCACTTTGACCATTATTGACTAGAACGGAAGCTCCAACGATTGCCCAGTCTTGAGCTCTTCTATTGAATTTTTGAAATGACCATTTTGCGTCAGGGACACTGGGAACCTTTATCTGCGTTAGCATCTCATCGTCATTGAGGTCAGTTTCTAAGAATCCAACGAAGAAGTCATCAATCGGAATTTCTCTTGTTCCTTCTGGGCCTGCTACAACTACGGTTGCGTTCAGAGCTAGTAGGGCTGATGGGATATCGGAGGCTGGGTCGCCGTGAGCAATCGCACCACCTATGGTTCCCCGGTGTCTAACTTGTGGGTCACCTACGTGGTGTGTGGCTGAAGCTAAAAGTCCGGCATTTTCCTTTATCAAAGAATTGCTTTCGATATCGCTATGGCGAGTTAGTGCTCCTATAACGAGTTGGCCATCTTCTTCCTTTACGTATTTAAGTTCATCTAAGCGGTTTATATCCACTAGGTATGCTGGGGCAGATAGACGAAATTTCATGAGTGGCAGCAGTGAGTGCCCTCCAGCGATTAACTTGGCTTCATCTCCATGTTCTTGAAGGGCGCTTATTGCACCTTCAACTGAATCTACCCGGAGGTAATCAAAGTTTGCAGGGATCATCTATGCCTCGCTTACTTCTAGAACTGCTTTGACAATATTGTGATAGCCAGTGCATCGACAGAGGTTGCCTTCCAGTCCTTCTCGTACTTCATTTTCGGTTAGGTTTTGATTTTCCTCAACAAGGGAAACGCAAGCCATGACCATACCGGGGGTGCAGTAACCGCATTGAAGAGCATGGCATTCATGAAAGGCCTGCTGCATGGGGTGGAGCGTTCCGTCTGCATGAGCTAGACCTTCAATGGTTGTTATTTCCATTCCATCAACTTGTGCGGCCAAAACTGTACATGACTTAATTGACTCACCATTCAGGTGCACTGTACAGGCTCCACATGATGAGGTGTCACATCCTATATTTGTCCCAGTCAGTCCCGCGGATTCACGTATGTACTGAACCAGTAGCGTTCGAGGTTCCACATCATGTGACTGTTCAACGCCGTTAATGTTAAGAGTTACTTCCACTTACTTCCCCTTTTCTCTAATAGAAATCTAGTACAACTGTTGGGGTAAACACTAAATCAATTTAGATATCGACTTTTTGGTAGCATGCCCTGGCCCAAAGGCCAGAGCCGATTAATAGTATCGTTAGTGAGATAAACCCAGGTTGTGTCTCTGCCCAGGTTACATCTCCAAGAAACCCTTGGCGTCCCATCCTGATGACGTGCGATATAGGGTTATATTTTGCAACATGGTACAGCCACCCTTCAATAGCTTCTAGGGGTGCTTGCCCTACAGACAGAAACATTGTGCTGAACATAACCACTTGTGCGATCGCTAGAGATTTCAGGGTCTTCATCGTAAAAACGATTCCTAACACGAATAGAGACATGACTGCCGCTATTCCTATTGCAGTGAAATATGCAATGAGGAAGCCCCAAAGACCACCAGGCATATCAGCATCGAGGGCTGCAAATGACACAATCAATACTGCAGTAGTGGGTAGCACAGCTCTAGTAACGGAATATCCGACAAGTCCTGAAATTAGTGTCACTGGGGTAATGGGCGCTGCTCGCAATCGATCAAAGAACCCATTTTCCAAATCTGTAGCGGTAAGTCCTCCCCCGCCAAGGCCAGAAAATGCTGACCCTTGAAGAATTGCCCATGCCGCCATCCAATTGACCGCTTTATCTGTGCTGTAGCCATCGAGTTGTACAACCGATGAAAATGATCCACTGAATGCTACGACGAAAAAAATTGGCATGATTATAGAAGGAATCATTAGCGACGGGAGGCGTCGCATTCGCATTAATCCTCGTTTGGTTATAGCTAACGTTACTTGCAGTTGTGTTGGTTTTTTTGAAAATGTTACGGTCATGATGCGACTGCCAAACGTCTTTTTAACTGTCGTATTGAAGTGCCAATACCTACAAGAGAAATCAGAGAGATTACGCCAGATGCTTGCAGAAACGCTTTCCAGGAGAATCCTTCTATCGTAATGATGCGAGTCCAATCGATAATCCATGTTAAGGGATTCCATTCTGCTATTTTCCCATACCATCCATCCATCAATTCAACTGGAAAAAAAGCTGAGCTAATAAAAATAAATACAAAGATTACAGGAAATAGTGAATTGACGACTTCTTGCGACCCTGTCCTCAAAGCTATCGCAATCAAGAAACTCCCTACGCCCATTGACAAGAAGGATGTGACAAAGACGAGAGCTAATGCACTACTTGCTCCTCCAGATAGCTCTGCCCCGAAAGCGAAAAAAATAATTATAAGGATTGTTGCTTGCACTAAGCCATAGATAAAAGCACTTGATAGGCGGGCGATCAGAATGGATGATCTATATACCGGAGATGAAAGTAGACGATCCATAAAGGAATTCTCAATATCTCCTGCTAAGTCAGTTGCGCTATTTGTTGAACCGAAAAGAACGCCCTGTATAACGCAAGCTGGGAGGATAAAATCAAGAAAAGTCACATCGGGATATGGAAATTCGGGAAGGTTGACTGCTTTGCTGAACTGTGATGCATACACGGCTGCCAATAGCAAAGGAAAGAATAGTGTTGGAGCCCAGGCTTGAGGTTGGCGGATCATTCCTAGGATGCTTCGATGAGATAGTTGTAATGCTTGAGGAATGGATTGTCTAGCGCTCATGGTTGACCGTCACGTATTCGCTCCGCCCTCAAGTCGTCTTCCGGTCGCATCTGCGAATACATCGTCGAGACTTGGTTCATCTAGCTCGACATGCTGTACTTCTATATTCTGATCTTCTAGAGATTTCAAAACGGCTGTGATAGCTCTTGTCCCTCCGTCAAGCCCTATGGCAATTCTGCCTTTCCTTGCAGGTCGTTCTTCACCTAATTTGGTCATAACCTGCTTAGCTATCTCAAAATCACTTTCGACTACGTCCACGCGCAAAGTTGGAGCTCCAACATCTGATTTCAGTTTCGTTGGAGTTCCTTCTCGGACTATTTTGCCATTGTCAATTATTGCTATTCGTTGAGCTAGTTGATCTGCTTCTTCTAAATATTGGGTCGTCAAGAACACTGTTGTTCCTATTTCTTTATTTAGTGTTCGTACTTCTTCCCATAAGGCGACCCTGCTTGTTGGATCAAGACCAGTTGTCGGTTCATCCAAAAAAAGCACTTTGGGTCGATGTACTAGTGATAAGGCCAGATCAAGTCTTCTACGCATGCCACCTGAGTAAGTTCCAACTCGCTTATCACCTGCCGCAGTAAGTCCTACCCGATCAAGTAATTCTGCACATCTTTCTTTACCTTCATGTCTTGATATACCATGAAGGACTGCTTGTAATCGAAGTAGTTCGTTGCCTGTCATCAGAGGGTCAATTGCTGCATCCTGAAGGGCTACACCTATATTCTTTCTGACCATACTTGCCTCTGATGCGACGTCAAAGCCGGCGACTTTAGCTGAGCCTTCTGAAGGTTTCAAAAGGGTTGTGAGCATTCGTACTGCTGTTGACTTCCCTGCCCCATTAGGACCCAAAAATCCGAATACTTCCCCTTCTTCCACAATTAGATTAATACTATTTACAGCAATTAGGTCTCCAAAAGTGCGCGTAAGGTCTTCGACTTCTATTGGGTTACTCATCTAGCCTCCGAGACTTTGGGCAAGGTGAGTGAACGGCCAATTTGCCGGGAGCCGTACGGGTTCAGGTGCTGGCGGTGGGACTGCATATGCCTCTTCTCCAGGTAGAACAAACCCATAATTCTGCCGAGCTAATTGCTCAATCTTCTCTGGGGAGTATAAAGCATCTCTCTTTCCCTCCAGTTCTTCATTCTCAACGATGATTGATGACAGTTCTTGCTGCTTGGATGAAAGTTCATCTCCTTGCTTTATCCAAAGTTGCAATAGGTCAAAACTCCACCAAAGAACGAAGAGGGCAATAATCGCGGAAGCTATCCAAAATGCTACTCTCCTGGTTCGCTCGGTGGCCCGAAGGTCGCTACCAGGTGTTTCAGTTACTAGTACCATTTAGCCGACCTTTAACGCGTTGATTCCTCGGAATGCTGCCGCATCACCTAGTTCTGATTCGATTCGGAGTAGTTGATTGTATTTTGCGACTCTCTCACTACGCGCAGGGGCACCAGTTTTGATCTGGCCACAATTAGTTGCTACAGCTAGATCCGCTATTGTTGTGTCCTCAGTATCACCAGATCTGTGCGACATAACTGATGTGTATCCATTTTGTGTTGCAAGGTCTACAGTTTCAAGAGTTTCGGTTAAGGTCCCTATTTGGTTAACTTTAATAAGAATTGAATTTGCAACGCCCTTTTCTATACCTTGTTCAAGTCGCTGAGTGTTTGTTACGAAAAGGTCATCTCCGACAAGTTGAACTTTACTACCTATCCTTTTGGTGATTTCTAACCACCCATCCCAGTCTTCTTCAGCCATTCCATCTTCAATTGAGACGATAGGGTATCTTTCCGCCAAGTCAGAATAGTATTCTGCCATTTCTATTTGGCTGAGCCATCTTTGTTCGCCTTCTAAGTGGTAGTTTTCGTTTTCAAAGAATTCTGAACTTGCAGGGTCTAGGGCAATGGTAATGTCCTCACCTGGAATAAAGCCAGATCGGTCGATTGCTTCAACTAGAAGCTGGACAGCTGCTTCATTTGATTCAAGATCAGGAGCAAAGCCTCCTTCGTCTCCAACAGCTGTTGATAAATTTTTTTCCTCAAGGACGAGTTTGAGCGTTTGATAGCATTCGGCTCCCCATCGGAGAGCTTCCGAAAATGAAGCAGCACCGGTGGGCATAATCATAAATTCCTGTAAATCAATATTGTTATCTGCGTGTTCTCCACCGTTTAGCACATTCATCATGGGGACAGGCAGCACATGTGCTGATGCGCCACCAAGATAGCGGTACAGGGGTTGTTGGAGTGAAGTAGCTGCTGCTTTAGCTACGGCTAAAGAAACCCCCAACATGGAATTCGCCCCAAGTTTCGATTTGTTCTCTGTTCCATCAAGAAGCAACATAGCCCTATCTATGGCCCGCTGGTCTGTTGCTTCCATACCGACTATTTCTGACTTTATTGGACCATTTACGTTTTCTACGGCGTTCTGAACACCTTTACCTAGGTACAGGTCTCCACCGTCACGCAATTCGACAGCTTCATGTTTTCCAGTAGATGCACCGGAAGGGACAGCAGCCCGCCCCTTGGAACCATCATTTAATTCCACGTCGACTTCAACAGTAGGATTACCTCGTGAGTCAAGTATTTGTCTCCCAGTGATTTCTTTGATTTTCTGCCCAGTCATGGTCTTTCCTTCGCAGTTATGTTTTTGCAAATGGGGTTTTATCCAAAATACCCGTAATAAGAGGAAATGTTGTTGATAAGGGGGGATGAGTAACCATCCAATGTTTAATCTCCCCCAGATACTGGTTTGAGACTTTTGAGATAATCTGTGATTTCTTGCGAAGCTTCTTTTATCGCTGCGATTTTGAGAATTAATTCGTGTTTCTCCTCTTTGTAGAGGGAACCTTCATAGAGTCTCATTGTTCTCACTCGTTGTGATGGTCGAAGTGTCAAAGGCTTTAAATGGATATTCCATTCAGCTTTCCCAAAGCCGGGTATTTTTTTAGCAATGATTTTTTCAATCCCTAGAGATCGGGCTGCAATCTTCAGGTGCGCAATTTTAAGTAGATTGGTTGCTTCGTCGGGGACCGGTCCGTAACGATCCAACCAAGTTTGTTGTATTCTCTCTAAGTCTTTCTTGTGTTTGACATCAGCGATAGACCGATAGGACTCTAGTTTGGCGTCATCTCTTGTGATGTAATCTTTTGGAATGTAGGCGGTCATCGGAATTTCGATTTCGATTTCCTCTGGCCTGTCTTTGGGAATATCTTTCAATTCTTCAACTGCTTCCTTTACTAGTTTGCAGTAGAGGTCGTATCCAACAGCTGCTATGTGACCTGATTGTCCTGTGCCCAGTAAATTACCTGCGCCCCGAATTTCGAGGTCCCTCATAGCAATTTTAAAGCCTGATCCTAGTTCGGATGTCTCGCCGACTGTTTTTAGTCTCTCAATAGCATCTTCAGAGAGATTGTGACCTTTCGGTGTGAGCAGATATGCGTATGCCTTTGTCCCTGAACGACCAACACGTCCTCGTAGTTGGTGAAGTTGGCCTAGCCCCATTCGGTCGGCGTTATCAACAATTAGCGTATTAACGGAAGGCATATCGATGCCCGACTCGATAATCGTCGTACAGACCAAGACATCATACTTCTTTTCCCAGAAGTCAATGACTGTTTGTTCGAGAACCCCTTCGTCCATTTGTCCATGAGCTGTCGCTATTCTTGCGGTTGGAATCTGTCCCCTCAGCTTGTCTGCAATGATCTCGATATCTGAGATCTTATTGTGTACAAAGAACACCTGTCCGTCTCTAAGTATCTCACGCCGTATAGCAGATGAGACTATTGAATTCTCATACTCTCCAACATAAGTCATGATGGGTTTCCTATCGGTTGGTGGTGTATTGAGAAGTGTCAGGTCTCTTATACCTGTGAGGCTCATTTCAAGCGTTCTTGGTATGGGCGTGGCTGTTAAGGTCAAGACGTCAACGTTGCTCTTGAGGGACTTAATTTTTTCTTTGTGTGTGACCCCGAATCTTTGTTCTTCATCAATTATAAGCAAGCCAAGATCTCTAAATTCAATATCCTCCGAGAGAAGGCGGTGTGTCCCGATGATGAGATCTATTTCCCCATTATGTAACTTAGCGATTACTTGCTTTGCTTCTTTATTGGATAGGAATCTGCTAAGAACGGCGACTTCAATTGGAAAAGGGTCCAATCTTTCAGTGAATGTTTGGTAATGCTGTTGGGCTAGCAGAGTTGTTGGGACAAGCAAAGCTACTTGTTTGCTGTCTTGAACAGCTTTAAATGCCGCCCGTAAGGCTATTTCTGTTTTCCCAAAACCAACGTCACCACAGACGAGTCGATCCATTGGCATTTCTCTTTCCATATCGTTTTTGACGTCACTCATTGCGGTAATTTGATCATTGGTTTCGACAAAAGGGAACGACTCTTCGAGTTCTAATTGCCATGGAGAATCTGTTGAAAAGCTGAAGCCTTTTTGGGATTCTCTTTGTTGATAAAGTTCTACTAGCTCTTCGGCTATCTTTTCAATCTCATTTCGAATAGAAGATCGCGTTCTTGACCAGTCAGATCCCCCCATCCGACTTAGAGAGGGTGCCCCTCCGCTGTTATATTGACTGATCTGGTATACCTGATCAGTAGGGACGTAGAGTTTATCTCCTTTCCGGTATTCGAGGAGGAGGTAATCTCTTTCGATATCAGCTAATGACCTTTTGACAATACCGCGAAAGATAGCGATCCCGTGATGTTCGTGAACTACAAACGCCCCTTCCTTTAGGTCCATAAAAGCGCTGGCTGTTGAATCAGATTTTGGATTTACTTTACGTGGGCTCTGACGTCGCCTTGATAATTCTCGCTCATTAATGACCGCGAATTTCAATTCAGGGAAGATGACGCTGGGTATGTCAATGCCTGCAATTATAGAAATTCCTGAAGTTTCTTTAATCGCTGAATTGGTGTTGTGAACTGACGGATTAAAGTCTAGTTCGGATAGTTTTTTGCTTAATGCCCCGATTGATTTCTCATTGTCAGTAAGAATAACGACATTGTATTTTTCATGAACTAGGCTTTCGAAAATCTTGATGGGGTCACTGTTAGTCTTCTCGGGCGTAAGAACTTCTATGTCTGGGTCTGCAAGGTCTGGAGAGGATGAGTTAATTTCTAGTTTTCTGGTTTTACTTCTTGAAAATATCTCATCAAAGGCAACATGAAGTGTCTTCGCTTCATTCTCTAGTTTGGGACCTAATGTTTCTGAGAGCATAGCGCTGATGTTTTGTTCTTCAGATATCAAATTTGTTATTCGTTTCTGTATTTCCTTGGAATCGAACAGAAGAACAAGTGTTGAGGGGGGAAGCAAATCTAGTATCGTCTCACGTTTACGATTTATCCAAGGGAGCAGGTTTTCCAGTCCGTCAAATGCTCCTCCCTCTGAAATCATTTCCCAAAGTGTTCTACCCCACGGTTTTTCTTTGGCGAGTTCATGAGCTCTTATTTTTACTTCATCTGTTATGCATAGCTCGCTGGCGGGAAATATCTGGGCAACATTTAAGGGATTCTTTGAAAGTTGATCCCTTGTTGAGAAAGTTGTTAAACGTTCAACTTCATCTCCCCACATCTCCAGTCGGATTGGCTCTGCATAGGTTGACGGATATATATCAATGATTGATCCACGAATCGCAAATTCTCCGCAACGTTCTACCTGTGAGGTTCGCTTGTACCCGAAAGCTGAAAGTTCATCTATTAATCCTTCGTAATTCAGCTCATCGCTTTTACGAATTTTTATTGCACTACCAAAGTTTTGATCCGTTATTACTTGCGATATTGATCTTGCGGTTGAGATGATGACATCTGGATAGTCCTGTTTTCTTAATCGCCATAAAATCTTATTTCTCTTTCCCATGACCTTCGTTTGCGGGCTTATCTTTTCGAAAGGGAACGATTCCCAAGATGGAAGTACTTCTATGTCAATGGCACTGTTGACTTGAATCAAATTGCTTTTGAGTTGTTCAGCTTGTTCAAGGCTACGGGTAACTATCACTAGAGGTCTCTCTTCGACAGCATTGATATATGTATTCACAATCCAGCTACGGGCAACTTCTGAGACAATCAGTTGTGACGTTTTCGGTAGCATCAATTTTGTTATTATTTGATGCTGACTTAATTGATTTAAGTAGTTATCAAATTTCACGATTGAATTCGTTCATTGTCTTTTCATAACCATGGGAAAGGATTGCTTTGATCGCATCTGTTGCTGTTTCAATACATGCATTGATTACTGCCCTATCGGATCTGCTGGGAGGCTTTAGAACATAGTTTTTGCCTAGCTGATTCTGTG
>CENF01163593.1_pt1 | contig 30522 bp, 28 predicted proteins | sample 361291 | NCBI WGS metagenome assembly CENF01 (sample SAMEA2619399, study PRJEB7988) | marine metagenome | isolation source: saline water (ENVO:00002010), including | reverse complement strand
TTTACTTCTTAGAGATTACAACAAATAATACTGTAGTTAATAAAAAATTAATTCATCAATAATCTTTATAGTAATGAACGAAGATTACTTTTCTCATTTGAGCCCTAAAGAAAAACACATTCTTAAAGACAAAGGGACAGAACCGCCTTTCACAGGAGAGTACAATGACTTTTATGAAGCGGGGACGTTTATTTGCAGAGCATGTAAATCATCACTTTATGAATCTAGTACTAAGTTTAATTCTGGATGTGGCTGGCCATCATTTGATGATGAGATTCCTGGGGCAATCGTACGTTATGAAGATTTGAGTGGAAATAGAGTTAGAACTGAGATTTGTTGTGCCAAGTGTGACGGACATCTGGGACATGTTTTTTATGGGGAGAATATTACTGATAAAGACACACGTCATTGTGTAAATTCATTAAGCATACAGTTTAAGCCCATATAAAATTAGCAATAATAAAAAGTACTAAGATAAATCTAGGCTTTTGGCAATTTAATTGTAAATGTAGTCCCTACACCTTTTGCAGATTGCATTACAAATAGACTCCCTTTATGATACTCATCCACAATTCGTTTAGATAGAGACAATCCCAATCCCCATCCTCTCTTTTTTGATGTCACACCAGGCTTGAAAATATTTTTTATAATTGCTCGATTAATCCCTTCTCCATTGTCAGATATATTGATTAAAATATGAGCTTGTTCTTCAGTTAAATCGATTTTTATTTTTCCATTACCTTTCATAGCATCAACTGCATTTTTACAAATATTTTCAATTACCCAATGTAAGAGCACCCGACTTACAGGTACTAAAATTTCATCTTTTTCAAATTTCGCTTTAATACTTACTTTATCAGGAAAACGAGAATTTAAGTACTTCATAGTGTTTTTTAGCAACTCAATGATATTAATATTTTCTAAAGTTGGTTTTGATCCTATTTTAGAAAATCTATCGGTTATAGTTTCTAATCGAATTAGATCTTTCTCCATTTCTAAGACCATCTTTTTTGTTTCATCTTTCGACTTCAACAATTCTACCCAAGCCATAAGAGAAGATATTGGCGTTCCTAGCTGATGAGCAGCTTCTTTAGCCATTCCTGCCCAAACTTGGTTTTGTTCCGATCTTCTGCTAGAGCTAAATATAAAGTATGAAATAAGCATAAAGATCCCAATAAATCCAAGTTGATAAATTGGATAAAAACGCAATCTGTTAAGTAGCGCAGAATCTTTATAATAAATCCATTGTGTGTCGCCAATTATATTTACCTCAATAGGAGGCTCTCCACTTTTTTTAATAGTATTTAATTCAGTTCTTAGAAATTTAGGTGTGATTTGAGTAGGATTTAGAATTCCAATTTTGAAAAAGAAGCTATCAACTTTTGTGTAAATTTGAAAATTCCTACTTTCTAAAATAGTATCACAGTCATCTACTAGTATAACAGGTATATTATTATTTTCAGAGATTACTTTAATAGCTAAAGAATAATCCCCTTCTCCTGTTAAACTAACCAATTGCTTAGTTGCAGCTGCCCAAAGTTGAATTTTTTTTCTTTCTTCTGTTTTAAGCTCTCTTACTAGCATATTTGTAACAAATAGAGAGGAAATTCCAATAATAATTGCAAATCCAACTAATACAAATTTCCACTTCTTTTTTCTAGCGTATATATCCATATTTATAATTTAGGATCCCATTCAATTTCTATTTCTTGTCCTTTTTCTTGTTCTTTTTTTGTCTCTATCTTTAGGATGTCTTCTTTAATGATATTTGTTATCGTTTCTTTCTCTTTTTCCACACTGTTATTTACATCTTCCATAAACCGGATTTTATTTAAAGATATTTTAGGGTCATCAGTATTCCCTGTCATCTTTAAGTATACAGTGTTAAATATTTTTCCATCCCTTTTTTCTTCTCCAAATTCAGTTATTTCAGTGTTCTTTTTTCTGAAAGAAGCTGATAAAATTTCGGACAATAACAATGTTACCTCATAATTAATTTCTTGATTGAATTTATGTTCGCCTGATAAAAACACAGAAAGAGCGGATGATTTTATTTCCATAGTTGGAACAGTGATAATTTCATTAGCAATATTAATAGTATTTTCAAGTGTTGAAAATGTCACATGTTTTAGTTCATCTAAGCTAATATATGATGATAAATTTTCTAATGGTTTAAAATCAATTAACTCTCCTTTTTCAATAACTAAATGAGATTTTAGCTTTAATCTTTCTGTATCTAATACAAAATTAGGCCTCCAATGTGATTCAATATTTATCTCAGCAGTTCCCACCCCTTTCAACTGTTCCTTAGTAATAAATTCTTGCCCATAGTTATTAAACGCTTCAAAAGAGTTTCTAATATTTATTTTTTTCAACTCAATATTACTTATTAGTTTTAGATTATTATTTATTGGCTCGCTTAAAGTAAACCAGCCAGCTATTTCCCCATTTAGTGAATTGGCATTTAAATTTTCGCCATTCATATTCCCGTTCTCAAAGTAGATGTCTCCACTTAAATTAGAGGCTATAAAATTTTCATATGACAAGTTTTTGATATCAATAGCTGTGTTAGCATCAATCCAATTTGGCAGGATAGGGGTAATCTTATGAAGTCCCGAATTAGAGGGGGCTCCTAGGGTCATTAATTCAGAGAGATTTGTATAAGTTGATTTTATATTGCCATCAACATAAACTTTAGGCGCTTCATCAATGATATAAGCAATAAAGTTAAGTATTTGGCCTTTGAAATTAAAGTCTGTTTCTGAGATTGTTGATTGTAAAGAGTTTGCTAAAAGCTTATGACCTTCAAGTTTAAGATCAGCTGATTCAAATATAAAATCCAGAGGTGATCGCAGGATATTAAATTTCACATTTTGAAGTTTAATATCAGATTTATGAGTAGCATTTAGAAACCTTTTTTTAAATTTTCTGTCAAAAGAAATGCCTCCTTTGTAATTGGTATTTGTAAATAATCTTCCTCTAAGCCCAATCAAAGGAGATTTTTTAAAATATTGGCTTACTTCTGTTAGATCCCAAGATGATTTAAATTGAGAGTTTAAATAATAGTTATTGAGATTTGTCAGCGTGAATTTCCCATTAATATTGCCGTTTTTTGTTTTGGCTTCAAACACTTTAGCCTCTATTCTGGTAGAATTGAAATTTCTGTTCTCCCCATTATTAAGATTTCCATTCATTTGAATATTGTTCAATTCAAAAGGGATAGATCGCAATTTAAAATTTGCTTTAGTAACGGCATAATCCATTTCAAATAATGGATTTTCGTCTTTAGTTATCAGCCCTTTCAAGGAACTATTAAAAGTAATTTCTCCATTGACAATAAATGGAGAGCAAATTTGCTTAATATTTTCTGGCGAGTTCGCAATTATTTGATCTATTTCTTGTTTCATGCCATCAATTTTTAAATTAAGTGTATTTCCTTGATAAATACTCCCTCTCACATTAAGCAGTACATCTTCGATAGCTAGATTAGATTCTAATATTATTATTGTGTCTTTCGTTATTTGTGTTTTAGCAATAAAATCAATTTTTTTTGCATTCATATAATCAGTCATTCCTACAATTAATTTATTTGATAAACCATCAGTATTAAATGTGAAATTTTGATTATTAATTGAAATAATAGATTTTGTTAGAGTCCATTTCATATCCATTGCAGGAATTTCTTTGCTGACATTTAGCTCAGTATTCAACAGGGTAACTTTATGTATTGATAGCGAGTTTTTTGTTGCAGGATTTTTTTTAAAAATTAGAAAATTTGGGACGTTTAGATTATTATATTTGATGTTTATTTTTGCATTCTTAGCTATAACACTTTCCACATCATAAACTTTATTGATAAGGCTTACTAGACTTAATTTAATATAAGCAAGCTCTGTAAATAGAAGAGTATCATTGTTAAAGTCTTCTGATTCTAGAATTAGTAAGTTTGTAATTTTTACAGAGGCATATGGAAAGTTCTTATAAACTGTAAATTCAATATCATCTAAAATTAATGGCGAATCTATTGCTTGCTGAATCTTACTAACTACATTTTTTTCAATGTCATCAGAGAAATATATAGTACAAGTAAAAACAACTCCCCCAGTTATAAAAAGAGAGATGAATAAAATCTTAAAAACATGTTTGAAAATCCGCTTCATTTAGATGATAAAAATACGATATTCATAAGAATAACGGAACAAATAGATTTATAGTCTTTTCAAGATATTAATTTCATCTTGAGTTAGATGTCGATAATGTTTTCGTGGTAAATTTTTCTTTGTTAATCCACCAAAAAACACCCTGTCTAATTTCATAATTTGATAGTTTAATTTCTCAAAAATACCTTTTATATATTTAGTCCCTCCTGTGTTATGCTCAATTCCAACTTCATTTTTTTGTTTGTTTTTTATATATGATATTGCATTAAGAGTATTTGTTTTCCCATTGATAAATATACCATCTCTTATTTTTTCTAAATCATGTTGACTTAAATGTTTGTCAAGCGTTATTTGATAAATAGATTTTATTCTTTGCCTTTTGCTTCCAATTCTTTTGGCCAAAGCAGTATCATTAGTGAAGATTAATAATCCAGTTTCGGACTTATTTAATTTATCAATTGGCAAAATCTGCTCCTTACAAGCGCTGGAGACCAAATTCATTACGGAGGCTGTTTTAGTGCCACTATCAATTCTTCCAGAATAATTTTTCGGCTTGTTTAAAAGAATATATCTTAGGCTCTCTGATTTGATTTTTTGTCCATTAAATTTCACCACATCAGAAGGGCTTATCTTATATCCCATTTCAGTAATGCCAATTCCGTTTACAGTCACCACTCCAGCTTCAATAAATTTATCCGCCTCTCTTCTACTGCAAATCCCAGTATTTGAAATAAATTTATTTAACCTTATTTTATTGTGACCTATTGCTTTCTTCGGATTTAACTTTTTCCTAAATGCTGATCGGTTAGAATTTTTGGGGTTAAATTCAGATCGTGATTTCCCTTCTCTTTTCATGGCTGAAATTTTTTACAAATATAAATACTTATCCAAAAAACAATATTAGAAGCACGTTATTTCTATTCCTTATTTTCTGATGAAAATAGTTCTTAAATCAAAAAAAGGATTTCTTATTCAACAACAATTTTACGCTTAATACTTCCGTCAGAATAGATATAGAACAATGGGCTATTTGCAACAAAATCTGATGATTTTCCCAAGACGTTTACAATATCAATTAACTGTCTCTCTTCTTCTGGCAATTCTACAATCTCGGTAGTATTATTGCAAGGCAATAATGGAAAAAGGAAATCGCTTGTAAAATCAATTGCTTGTATAAATTTAGGATTTATATTCCCATTTGCAGCCCAAGAATGTCCTTCTCCGTTAAATGTTAATGTTTCATTAATTATTCCAACTAAATCAGCTTGCGGGTGCATCTCCGCTGAACCGCATAAAGTCAGGACTAATGCATTATTTAGTCCAGGGCCGCAGTTGTAACTAACAGTTAGATCATTAGTCCCTTGAATGCTAACTAGTGGTTCATCATCACTATCTATCCAGCTAATATCATTTATTCCTCCTGCAAAACTAATTACTCCACTTATTTCTGAAGAATATCCATAATTCCCAGCATCGCCTTCTATAGCATATGTTCCGCCTACATTATTTGCAATTGACTGAACATTGAAGGAGTTACCATTATTATCTGTTGCTATAGATGGCAAATCAATAATATTATCTATATAAGCTTGGTGTATTGCTATTACGCCACCAGCAGAGTATCCTCCTGCAAAAATTGTATTAGGATCAATCCCATAAGTATCTCCATTAGCAAAATCTTTTCGAAAATATCTGACAGCAGCTTTTGCATCATAAACGGCTTTTAAGACCGTTTCATATTGAGTTTCATTACTTGTTAGAAATCCTATTATGTTTGTTGCTAACCTGTAGTTTAAAGAAGCTGTAACATAACCTCTTTTCGCCATACTTTCGCAGAAATCTACACAATCAATCATCGCTTTATCTCCACCATAAAAAGACCCTCCATGTAGATATAAAATTACGGGCCTATTTATTTCTGTATCTCCATCAGCAGTATAAATATCCATTTTGTGCGAGTTGTCATTATATACATCAGAATAGTTAACAGTAGTTTTGTTTACGGAGTTAAAAATTTCCGTTTCATACCTTCCGTTACATTGGGAGAGAATAAGATTGCTTATTAGAAAAGAGATTAATAGTAAAAGTAGTTTTTTCATGATTTATTTTTTTACAAGTATAGAAAATCAGTATTTTAGTTTATCTAATTGAACTATAATTTTTTCATCTTCAATTTTTTCAAATAAATGAGATGCGCTATTTATTTTATGATTATCTCTAATAACAGCCCCTCCAGCATCATCCCAAGAAACATCCTTAAGGGCTAGTATTTTTTTTAATTTATTTGAAGAAAAAGGCATAAAAGGCTCAGATAGTATAGCTAATGATGCTGCAATTTGGATTGCAATATTTAGAACTGTTTTTGTTCTTTCTTGATCAATGGAGTTTAATTTCCAAGGTTCAGTGTCAGCTAGATACTTATTTCCTAATCTTGCTAGATTCATTAGCTCCATTAGAGCATCTCTAAATCTAAATTTCTCAATTGATCTGCTTATTTTATTAGGAAAATCAGCTAGCTTCGTTACAACCTTTTTATCATAATCATCGAGACTGTTTCTTGAAGGCACGTTTCCATTCCAATATTTATGTGTTAAAACTACAACACGGTTTATAAAATTCCCAAAGATAGAAACCAGTTCATTATTATTTCTAGCTTGAAAATCCTTCCAGGTAAAGTCAGTGTCTTTCCCCTCAGGAGCAGTTGCGCAAAGGGCATAACGTAAAGCATCTTCTTGTCCTTTGAAATCCTCTAGGTATTCGTGCAGCCAAATAGCCCAATTACGAGAAGTTGAAAGTTTTTTCCCTTCTAAATTTAAGAATTCATTAGCAGGCACATTTTTAGGCAATATATACCCCTCACAAGAGTTTAATATTATTGGGAAAATAATACAATGGAAAACAATATTATCTTTTCCAATAAAATGGATTAAGTTAGTATTTTTATTTTGCCAGTAATCTTTCCAGTCTTTACCATTATCATTTGCCCATTGTTTTGTCGCTGAAATATATCCAATTGGAGCATCTAACCAAACATAAAGGACTTTTCCATCGGCACCTATTGTTGGCACTTTAACTCCCCAATCTAAATCTCTTGTCATAGCTCTTTCTTGTAATCCTGAATTAATCCAAGATTTACATTGCCCTAAAACTTGACTTTTCCAAGCTTTAGGGTTATGATGATTTTTCTCATTAAGTATTCCATTCTCAATCCAATTTGCGAGCCATTTCTCATGATTTTGCATTGGTAAGTACCAATGAGAGGTCTCTTTTTTAACAGGAGGATTTCCACTTAAAGTTGATTTGGGATTGATTAATTCTTCAGGACTTAAAGTGCTCCCACATTTTTCACATTGATCTCCATAAGCACCGTCACTATTACATTTTGGACATTCACCAGAGATATATCTGTCAGCTAAAAATTGCTTATTTTTTTCGTCATAAAATTGCTCAGTAGTTTTAGTTGTAAAAACATTTTTCTTGTTTAGTGTTTTAAAGAAATCTTGTGCAGTTTTATGATGGAGATCTTCAGATGTTCTGTGGTAAATACTAAAATCAATCCCAAAATCAGCAAATGATTTTTTGTTGAGGGAGTGATATTTATCTATAATTTTTTGAGGAGATATACCTTCTTTTTTAGCTTGCAAAGTAATTGCCGCACCATGTTCATCAGAGCCACAAATAAATGCTACATCATGCCCTTTGCCTTTTAGATACCTAACATAAATGTCTGCTGGCAAATAAGCCCCAGCAATATGACCAATATGTATAGGTCCGTTAGCGTAAAGTAGTGCTGATGTAACGGTATATATTTTTTTATTCATTTATCTCAAAAAAAAATTATTTTCGCAAAGATAAGTTTTACAACTAACTTGGTTTTATGATAGTGCCTGAAAAAATAAATATTGGCGATAAGATTGGAATTGTTTCAACAGCTAGAAAAATTTCATTACACGAGCTAAATCCTGCTAAAGAAGTTCTTGAATCATGGGGTCTTGAAGTGGTTTTTGGAAACTTTTTATTTGAAGTAGACAATCAGTTTGCCGGAACTGTGGAGCAAAGAGTGATTGATTTTCAAAATATGATTAATGATGATACTATTAGTGCAATTTTGTGTGCAAGAGGAGGATATGGAACTGTTCAAATTATTGACAGGATTGATTTTTCTAAGTTGTGTAAAAGTCCTAAATGGATAATTGGTTATAGCGATATTACTGTTTTGCATTCTCATTTAAATCGAATTGGGCTGGCCACGTTACACGCGACAATGCCAATTAATTTTTCTAAAAACACTCCAAATTCTTTAGATAGCCTTTACAAGGCTATGTTTAGAATTGAAAATAGTATTGTGACCTCATCTCATAAGCTAAATCAATTAGGGAAGGTTGAAGCAGAAATTGTTGGAGGGAATCTATCTATTATATATTCTTTATTAGGTTCAAATTCCGATATTAATACAGATCATAAAATTCTTTTTTTAGAAGATTTAGATGAGTATTTGTATCACATTGACAGAATGATTATAAATCTAAAAAGAAATGGTAAATTCAATAATTTGCAAGGAATGATAATTGGAGGCATGAGTAATATGAATGATAATGACATCTCTTTTGGTAAAACAGCAGAAGAAATAATTTCCGAGCATGTAAAAGGATATGATTTTCCTATTTGTTTTGGATTTCCATCAGGGCATATAGATGGCAATAGAAGTATAATATTAGGAGTTAGATCTGTACTAGAAATTCATGAAAATGGTGTAAATTTGTCCCAATCCTAAATGATTTAATTATGAGCTTAGAAAAACATTTTGCTCCTTTTAGAAAAAATATTGTTGGCAGAAATCAAACTTTCACCTCTCCTTTTGGAGAAAAAAAAATTATTTATGCTGATTGGATTGCTAGTGGGAGAATTTACAAAGGGATTGAAGAAAAATTATACAATAAAGTATTCCCTTTTGTCGCAAATACACATACGGAAACCTCTACTACAGGAGCAACAATGAGTTTAGCATTTGAAGAGGCCATTCGTATTATCAAGGATCATGTTGGGGGAAATGATGATGATATTGTTGTTTCAGGAGGTGCAGGAATGACCATGATGGTTAACAAATTTCAAAGAATTTTAGGTCTCAAAATTCACGAGAAGTATGCTGACAAGATTAATATTGAGAACAGACCAATTGTTTTTGTTACGCATATGGAGCATCACTCTAATCAAACTTCATGGCTTGAAACGATTGCTGAGGTGAAATTAATACCATATGATGAAGACGGGAAAATAGATTTGGAAAAGTTTGATATTGTACTGAAAAAACATGCCGATAGAGAGTTGAAAATCGCTGCTGTCACTTCATGTTCTAATGTTACTGGTATTTTTACTCCTTATTATGAGATTGCAGAAATAATGCATAAAAATAATGGGCTTTGCTTTGTTGATTTTGCATGCTCAGCCCCTTATATTAATATTGATATGCATCCAAAAAATGTCGACCAACAACTTGATGCAATTTATTTTTCTCCGCATAAATTTTTAGGAGGACCAGGCGCATCAGGCATATTGGTTTTTAATAAGCATTTATATAAAAACAGAATTCCTGATAGCCCAGGAGGAGGCACTGTAGATTGGACAAATCCCTGGGGAGAGCACAAATATGTTGATAATATTGAAGCAAGAGAAGATGGGGGGACACCAGCATTTTTACAGACTATAAAGACAGCACTTGTATTGCAGCTAAAAGAGGAGATGGGGGTAGAAAACATATTAGGCAGAGAGCGTGAACTACACAGTATAGTTTGGGAAAAATTCTCGCAAATAAAAAGCGTTCATATTTTAGCGAGTAATTTTTCTAAAAGATTAGGTGTTTATTCTTTTTATATTGACGATTTACATTTTAATCTTGCAGTAAGATTGTTAAATGACAGATATGGCATACAAGTAAGAGGAGGGTGTTCCTGTGCAGGAACATACGGACATATTTTATTAAATGTTGCAAAAGAGCAATCTTGTATTATTACCACAGACATAAATGATGGTAATTTAACTACAAAGCCCGGATGGGTCCGTATGTCAATTCATCCAACTATGACTAATGCTGAGGTGCATTATATTATGAATGCTATTGAAAAATTATCAGAAAACCATAAAGAATGGGCAGCTGATTATATATATAATAATAAAACTAATGAGTTTATATATAAAGACAAGTCTTTTGATTTAAAGAATAAAGATCGAGCAGAAAGTTGGTTTAAAACGCAATCACTTCTTTAAAACTGTAGGGACTTTAAAGTAATCGGAATCTTTTTGAGGGGCATTTTTTAATGCATCTTGTTGCGAAATTATATTTGTAATTTTATCATCACGCAATACATTTACTTCCTCACTCATATATATTAATGGCTCCACCTCATGAGTATCTATCTTTGATATAGCATCTATAAACACCAGTATTTTATCTAGATCTTCTTTCATTTTCTTACCTGCTTTTTCATCGAAGTTCAATTTTGCTAATTTGGATAAGCTGGCTATTAATTTGTCATCAACTATAATGTTATTTTTCATAATTCTTTAATTGTTCAAAAATAGTATTGTAAACCGATGTATTCAAATTTTCAATTGTTTTTTTACCTAATTCATTTTGATGAATAGCTTTATGTACTTTTACTCTAATAATTCCTGGCCTTCCTTTAAAATACTCTACAGGAAACATAGTTTTATTGTCAGGCATTGTAATAGGAATTATACTAAGATTTTCTTCAATAGCTAAACGGAAAGAACCATTTTTAAATTTTTTGAGAAATATATTTTTTGGAGGGATGCCTCCTTCAGGAAATATGCACATATTCAATCCATCTTTTAGTCTTTGCCTGGCTTTCAAAAATGCATTGTATGCCGCTTTTCTATTTTCTCGGTCCACAATAACTGAGTTGTTTTTATAGAAATATCCAAAGACAGGAAGCCTTGCAATTTCTGCCTTTCCGATATATTGTAATGGAGGAGGAAGAACAGCTAAAAGTAATGGAATGTCAAGTGTTGATACGTGGTTAGGGCAAAATATGTAACTTCCCGTCTCATCTATTTCTTCTTCCCATTCTACTACGGGAAATAGAAATGAAATCCAAAGAGTTAATTTGCTCCAATATCTAGTTAAATGCGCAACAGCTATTTGATTCTTTTTTATTGCTGTAAAGAAAAATAAAGCAGGGGTGAAAATGATAAATACCAACATAAAGACGATTAAAAACCACAATCTCCAAATGCTGCTAAAAAGATACCCTATCCATTTCATGGGCACAAATATAAAAATCCTATTTTTACAACATTAAAATTTGAAATAAATGGCAAGAATACTTACAGGGATTCAAAGTACCGGCACACCTCATCTAGGGAATTTATTAGGAGCAATAATTCCAGCAATAGAGATTTCAAAAGATGTTAAAAATGAAAGTTTATTTTTCATTGCAGATCTTCATTCTTTCACAAGAATAAGAGACGTAGGGCTACTAAAAGAGAATACCTATGCTACTGCAGCAGCTTGGCTTGCCTGTGGTTTTGATACGAGTAAGAATTTTTTTTACCGTCAATCTGATATTACTGAGGTTTGTGAACTTACTTGGTATTTGAGTTGCCTTACTAGCTTTACTAGATTGCAATTGGCCCATTCTTTTAAAGATAAATTGGATAGAATTAAGGATGTAAATGCGGGTCTTTTTACCTACCCCGTACTGATGGCAGCCGATATTTTACTATATGACTCCAATATTGTTCCTGTTGGGAAAGATCAAATTCAGCACTTAGAAATAACAAGAGATATTGCATCTCGTTTAAATCATATTTTCCCAAACACATTAGTATTGCCAGAATTACAAGTAGATGAGAGAGTAATGATTGTCCCTGGCACTGATGGGAAGAAGATGAGTAAATCATATAATAATGTTATTGATATTTTTCTTCCAGATAAGAAATTAAGGAAGCAAATAATGAGTATCAAGACAGATTCTATTCCAATGGCAGAATCAAAAGACGCGGAAAGCTGTAATGTATTTAAGATTTATAGACTTTTGGCTTCTGAGGAAAAAGCTATTGAAATAAAAGCAAAATATAAGGCTGGAAATTATGGCTATGGAGATGCTAAGGAGGAGCTTTTTGAGCTTATTTGTGAAAAGTTTAAAGTTGAAAGAGCAAAGTTCAATCACTTGATGAAGCATAAAGATATTTTAGATTTAGAACTTAAAAAAGGAGCCGAAAAAGCTAGAGTTATTGCAAGAGAAGTTTTGGATAGGGTGCGGAAAAATATAGGATATTAGTTAAGAGTAAATATATAGTAACATTATCTGTATTTATTAAACAATTCTTTTTGGTGATTATTTAAATCAATTGCAACTCCATTGATAAAAGCCTGCTCCACATTGTTCGTACGCATATCTAAAGCATCACCAGAGCTGATAAAAAATGTTGCATTTTTCCCATATTCAATAGAGCCAACAACATTTTCTATCCCAAGAATTTTTGCGGTATTTAATGTGATTGACTGTACTGCTTTTTCATATTCTTGTCCGTAAGCAATAGTAGTTCCAGCAGTAAAAGACAAATTTCTGGCTCCCATTGCCTCCATATCTCCTTCATAACTTAGACAGAACAATACTCCTACATCATTTAATCTTTTAGCTTGTTCAAAAGGCTCATTAACTGGGCTGTCTTGAGATTTTGGCAACCTGTGAACCCTATTAAGTATTACAGGAATGTTTTTTTCAACTAAAATATTTGCAATAGAAAGAGCATCTTCTCCTCCCACAATTATTATATTTTTCACATGATAATTTTCTGCAAAATCAATAGCATCCCTCATATCACTTGAACTATTAGCATGAATATATAAGTTTTTTGTTCCATTAAACAGCCCTCTCATGCTTTCCATCTTAAGGTCTATAACATTTAATGAGGATTCATAAGCTTTTGCTTGAGTAAATAATTTTTCAAATTCATGTATTTTATTTTCGTATTCTTTATTTTGTTTTGTTTCTCCAGGCTCAGCCCACCAACCAGTATTATAATAAGAATTTGGCCAATTAATATGTATTCCGTCATCAGCTTTTATTGCTGCATCTTCCCAATTATTCCCGTCTAAATACATGATTGATGATTGCCCTGACACCAGCCCTCCTCTTGGAGTGACTTGCGCTATAAGTACGCCATTTGATCGTACAGTTTTAGCTAATTTTGAGTCAGTATTATATGCAATTAAAGATCTTATATTTGGGTTTAATCCCCCGGTTTCTTTGTAATCACGGGATGCTCTTACGGCATCAATCTCAGTAATTCCTAGAGTAGTATTTGGCAATATAAAAGAAGGGTAAATATGTTTTCCGTAAATTCGATAAATAGTATCAAAAGCATTAGGATCTATTCTTATGATACTTGCATCAGCTATTAAGTCAAATTTTCCTTTATTTATACTTATTGCAGAATTCTGTATTACTTCACCATTACCTAGATGCGCCTTTGCACCGATAAATAATGTTGGTTTTTGACCATGCACACTTACAGTTAGAACGAGTGCCATAATTATTGTTATCATTCTATTCTTCATATTCAGTATCACAATGATATAGTTTTTCTATTGTTTGCTTAGGTTGTATTTTTTTGCTTCCACTTTTGTCCTTGCTCATTAGCTTGATAATACGTATTCTTTCTTTTTTATCTCTAGTTTGTAATTTCTTGTCAAATTCAACATCAAACATTAATTTTCCATCAACATAAGTTTGTGTTACTTTAGCGTAAACTGAAAGAGGGTTGTCAGTCCAAAGTACAATGTCTGCATCTTTACCTATTTTAATACTCCCCATTTTCTTGTCTAGATGCAGTAATATGGCAGGGTTAAGTGTTATCATTTTCCAAGCATCCTCTTCTGATGTTTTACCATATTTTACTGCTTTAGCCGCCTCTTGATTTAGTCTTCTTCCCATTTCAGCATCATCAGAATTAATTGCTGTGACAACCCCAGCATCATTAAGAAGCGTTGCATTATAAGGGATAGCTTCATTTACTTCAAATTTGTAGGCCCACCAGTCTGAGAAGGTAGATCCACCCGCTCCATGTTCTTTCATTTTATTTGCCACTTTATATCCCTCTAGAATATGAGTAAAAGTATTGATTTTAAACCCCATAGAGTCAGCTACATGCATTAACATATTTATTTCAGATTGCACATAAGAATGACAAGTAATAAATCTTTCAGAGTTTAAAATTTCAACCAATGCATTTAGCTCTAAATCTTCTCTTGGAGCGATAGCTTTCCTTCTTTCAACACTAGATAGGTTGTTGTAATCATCCCAAGCATTTTCATATACTCTTGCTCTGTAAAAGGCATCATAAAAGACTTGTTCTACTCCCATTCTTGTTTGTGGGAATCTTTCATTTTCAAAATCCCCCCAATTACTCTGTTTTACATTTTCTCCTAAGGCAAATTTTATAAATTGATCAGCATTTTTAATTTTCATTTCTTCAGCATCAGATCCCCATCTTAGTTTGATTATTGCAGATTGCCCCCCCACAGGATTAGCTGAGCCATGTAATAATTGTGAGGCAACTGTCCCGCCTGATAATTGTCTATAAATGTTATGGTCGTTTGGATTTATAACATCACCTATTCGGACTTCTGCAGAAACCGCTTGACTTGCTTCATTTACACCTCTACTGATTGCAATATGTGAGTGCTCATCAATTATGCCAGATGTTAAATGCAAGTTTGAAGCATCAATAGTTTCAAATTCATCTTCTTTAAAATAATCCAGAGGACTTAATAAGCTTCCTATAGCAATAATTTTCCCTTTTGATATTATTACATCAGAATTTTGCAAAATACCTTCAGCTTCATTTGTCCAAATAGTAGCATTTTTGAAAAGCACATTTCTTTGTTTTGGGGGATTTTCAAATCCAAAGGCTTTATTAGGAAACCAAGTTTTAGGAGTTGCAGGATTTAATTCATTATTGGTTAGCTGTTTTTCTTTTTTGAAAAATAGAGAATCACGAACCATGCTAAAATTGTAGTATTTGCCATTCTTGTTCTGATATCTACCATTTATTTCTCCATTAATAAATTTTCCAATAGCCCTAAAACTGCCATCGTAATTTGACAAATTGAGTTTGTTTTGCGATAGATTTGTAATAATAGCAGCAGAATCTAATTGATAAAATATTGCCTTAGGTTTTGATAGCTCACCTTTAATAACTATAGACTTATTTTTAAACTCATCAGAATTAAAAGTATAATAACCTCTTATGTCAAAAACCTGTTTTTTATTGACAATATTTTGCTCTCCTAAATTCCAGTTTTCATAAATTTCTCCTTTTTCAAATATATCATTTGAAGTAATGATAAAATTAGCAAGCATTCCCGTTTTTAAAGATCCTAATATATTATCCATACTGATAAGAGAAGCCGGAGTAGTTGTTAATGCAGCTAAGGCGTCCTCTTTACTTAGTCCTTTTGTTATTGCAATTCGTAAATTTTTTAAGAAATCTGCAGAATCTTTAATGCCTGAAGATGTAATACACATCTTGATTTTATTTTGCGCAAGTATCGCAGGGTTGTAAGGTGCTAATTCCCAATATTTTAGTTTTTCTAAACTAATCCAATCGGCAGTTTCCGGATTACTCACTTCATAAGCATTAGGGAAGTTAATTGGAATAATGACAGGAAAATCAGTGTCTGCTATTTCGGTAACTCTAAGAAACTCTTTCCCATTCCCTTTTGCAATAAAATCAATTTCAAATTCATCAGCAATTTTGTATAGCCGACTATAATCTAGCTCATCATTTAAAGCAAATATTTGTGGCAGTTTTTGCTGATTGATAAAAGCATCATATGAGAGATTAGTTTGATCTTTTTGGCTTTTATACCATTCTGCATCTAAAAAAGTCTGCCTGACAAGGGAAATACTTCCCATAAGTGAAGTTGGATTTTTTTGTGTTGACATCCCTTTTTTAAATGAATAAAAGGCAGCACACTCTCTAACTAAAAGATTTTCATTATCAGATTTCTTTGACAAAGCAACTAAAGCTGCTGACCCTCTTAAAATTCCATCTTGAATATGTGTAACTACAGCTCCAAATCCATTTGAAAGATAACTTTCTGCCTGCTTATGGTTTGAACTAAATTCATTGCCAGCATTAATTTCTGGATGCACTGCTTCATTCCAGTGATAGGCTCCTGTTTTATTACTTTTGTATTGTGGGCGATAATGATATTTGCCTTTTTTTGCTTTTGGCAAGCCATAATCTGAGTATAAATCGATAAATGAAGGATAAATATAATCACCATCTAAATCATAAACAATAGCTCCTTTTGGGATATTGAGATTGCTGTCCAATGCAAGTATTTTATTTCCTTGCACTATGAGGGTGCTGTTTTTATATTTGACACCAGGGCTACTTATAATATTTGCATTTGTAAAAGCATAAATTGGCTCAAACGTTTCCGCAACACCATTCACAGGGAAGGTTTCTTGAGCAAAGATTTGACTGCACAGAGTTAGATAAATAATTATTCGTGGGATCTTCATAAAAAATAAATATAAGCTGTGAAATTACCAAAATTTTATTAAATAAATTTGTTTATTTGTATTAATAAATCCACTAATTTAAACTTTATAAAATGAAACCCTACCAAGCAAATCTTCTAAATTCGTTAACATTAATTTTAATGTGTTTATGGGCTTATTTAACTTATGAGCCTGTTGATGGAAAATCGCAAAATATTACAGCATTAATTCCACTTATTTTGGGGGGGATTTTATTATTATGTCATAAAGGGATTAAAAATAATAACAAAATTATTGCTCATATAGCTGTTTTAGTTACTTTACTTGCTATAATAGGAAATGCTTCAAAGCCTTTGATTGCTGCTCTGGAGGATGGAAGAAATCTTAGCATATTCAGAGTTTCTTTAATGATATTAACCTCTATAATTGCTATGATTGCTTTTGTAAAAAGTTTTATCAAGGCTAGACAAAAAAAATAGTGTTTTTAAATGGAGAAGGCAGTACTTGTTGGCTTGATAACTCCTGATGTTACTCAGGATCAGGCTTCTGAATATTTAGACGAGCTAGCTTTCTTAGCCAAGACCTCTGGCGCTGTTCCTATAAGAAATTTTACTCAGAGATTACCACAGCCGGACAATAAAACTTTTATTGGCAGAGGCAAGATTGAAGAGGTTAAGGTGTACGTTGAAGAAAATGAAATTGATGTTATAATTTTTGATGACGATTTAACACCTTCTCAAATTAAAAATATTGAAAAGTGTTTTGAAGGTGAATATAAGATATTAGACAGGAGCACTTTAATTTTAGATATTTTTGCTACTAGAGCTAAAACAGCTCAAGCTAGGACACAAGTGGAGTTAGCTCAGTATCAATACCTTTTGCCAAGATTAACAAGAATGTGGACCCATCTTGAAAGACAAAAAGGAGGCATTGGGATGAGGGGTCCCGGAGAAACTCAAATCGAAACAGATAGGCAGATTATTAGAAATAAGATTGCGCTTTTAAAGAAAAAATTACAAAAGATTGATAAGCAATCGTCCACAAGAAGGAAGGGGCGTGAGCATTTGATAAGAGTAGCCTTAGTTGGCTATACAAATGCTGGAAAATCGACCCTAATGAATAAATTAGCAAAATCAGATGTCTTTGCTGAAAACAAACTGTTTGCTACTCTTGATACAACAGTTCGCAAGGTGGTTATTCGCAATCTTCCTTTTTTATTAACTGATACTGTTGGATTTATTCGTAAGTTACCACATCAATTAGTTGAAAGTTTTAAATCCACCTTAGATGAAGTTAGGGAAGCTGATTTTATGCTGCATTTGGTAGACATATCAAATCCAAATTTTGAGGACCATATTAATGTAGTAAATAAAACTATTGCCGAACTAGGAGTAGACGATAAACCAAAACTTTTAGTATTTAATAAAATTGATGCATATACTTTTTTAGCAAAAGAGGAGGGGGATCTAACGCCAGTAAAGAAGGAAAACATTTCTTTAAAAGAGTTGAAAAAAACGTGGATGTCCAAGATTGATGGAAATGCAATATTTATTTCTGCACTTAATAAAACTCATTTTGATGATTTGAAAACTCAAATGTACAGTAGGATTAAAAAACTACATGAGATAAGGTACCCTTATAATAACTTTCTGTATTAGGAAAAAGATTGTAAATCAGAAAGTTTTTTATAATGCCCATTTTGAGCAATCAACTGTTGATGAGTTCCTCGTTCAATTATTTTACCACCATCTAAAACAATAATTTCATCTGCATTTTTTATAGTAGAGAGCCTGTGAGCAATTACTAATGATGTCCGGGAGTGCATTAGTTTTTCAAGAGCTTCTTGAACTAATTTTTCAGATTCAGTATCAAGTGATGAGGTCGCCTCATCAAGGATTAATATCTCCGGGTTTTTTAGTATTGCTCTAGCAATGCTTAATCTTTGTTTTTGCCCTCCAGATAATTTATTTCCTCTTTCCCCGATATTTGTTTGATAACCATTTTCAGTTTCTAAAATAAAACTATGTGCATTAGCTATTTTTGCTGCAGCTATGATCTCTCCCTCATTTGCGTTAATGTTTCCTAATTGAATATTATTATATATAGTATCATTAAATAGTATTGATTCCTGACTCACAATCCCCATCAGGCCTCTTAAGTCTTTAAGAGCGATTTCTTTAATGTTATTATTGTCAATTAAGATACAGCCACTTTCAATATCATAAAAACGAGCCAGTAAATCAGCTAAAGTAGATTTTCCTCCACCTGATTGTCCAACAAGAGCAATCATATTACCTTTGCTAATACTAAAATTTATATCAGTTAGTACATCAGTATTTTCATATTTAAACGATAAATTTTTAAATTCAATTTTATTGTTAAAGAGCTTTATTTTTTTTGGGCTTTCCACATCAGTTATTTCGTTTTCAGTATCAAGTATATCATAGATTCTTTCAGCAGCAGCACTTCCCTTTTGTATGTGATAATAAGAACTTGTTAGCGATTTTGCTGGTGGGATAATTTGAGAAAAAATGAGAATATATCCAATAAATTCTTCAGCTAAAATACCTCCGTTTCCATTTAAAACTAATTGCCCCCCAAACCACATTACAATTACCATTACTATTGTGCTCAAAAACTCACTCATAGGAGATGACAAATCTTTTTTCCTGAGAAGTTTGGTCATTATTTTCTTGTATTCAGCGCTTTCTTTTTTAAAGTTATTATTAATTTCTCTTTCGGCATTAAAGGATTTAATGATTCTTAGTCCTGATATATTCTCATCAATAATAGAAAGTAAATCTCCCATTTTATTTTGCCCTCTATTAGATGATTTTTTCAAAGATTTGCCAATGATTCCAATAATTATACCAGTTATTGGGAATAGAATAGCAACAAATACAGTGAGTTGTGGGCTGATAATAATAAGTGTAATTAAGTAAATAATGATATTTAGAGGATCTTTAAAGATTATCTCAAGGGAGCTCATGATGCTCCACTCAATTTCTACCAAATCAGAAGTAAGTCTTGCCGTTAAATCTCCTTTTCTTTTCTTTGTAAAAAAAGGCAAGGGTAAAGAAATTATTTTTTCATGTAAATTAATCCTTAAATCGTGAACAATGCCATTACGGATAGGAGTAAGGAAATAGAGGGCTAAATATCGAAATAGATTTCTAAAAAAGAAGGTAATTAGTACTAAGACACAAATAAATAGTAAGGCTTCGACCTTCCCTTTTTCATCAATTATTGAGCTTATGATAGCATAAAAATTATCTTTAATGGCATTGGCATTAAGACTAAGAGCTTGCGGAGTGTAAACTTTTTCTTGTGTTCCGAAAAGTATACCTAGAAATGGGATTACCATTGTAAGTGAAACCAAAGAAAATAAAACACTTACAATATTCGACACAATATTTAGTATTGCGAATGGAATGTAAGGTTTTATATATTTTAGAATTCTTATAAAATAATGCATTGTACAAAAGTAGGCAATATTCCTTATTTTTGGCCTTTATGGAAACAACAAGACAAAAAAAAGTATCGCGCTTACTTCAAAAAGAGCTATCAAATATTTTTCAGAAGGAAATACCTGCACTTCTAGGCAATGTGATTGTGAGTATAACTATTGTAAGAACCTCTGCAGATCTAGCTAATGCTAATGCTTTTGTAAGTATTTTTCCGGTTGAAGACCCAAAAGAAGCTTTAAAAGTAATAAAAAATAATAGTGGATTATTTAGGAAGCATTTAGGCGACAGTGTAAAACATCAATTAAGAATCGTTCCAATTGTAGAATATTTCCTTGATGATTCAGCGGCTTATGCTGAAGAGATTGATAGACTTTTAGAAAAATAACAAAAAAATGAATTTTCCATTTTTTATTTCCAAAAGATATTTTGTAACTAATAAGAATCGAAATTTTGTTCATATTATTTCATGGGTATCTTTTCTAGGAATAGCTATTGGTACTTCGGCACTTATTTTAGTGCTTTCAGTATTTAATGGATTTGAGGATTTGATTTTAAAAATGTATAATTCTTTTTATCCTCATATTAAAATTACTTTAGCAGATGGCAAAGTTTTTGATCCAAGTAATATTATAATTAATAACCCAAGAATTGCAGAAAAGGCTTTTGTTTTAGAAGAAGAAGTTTTTTTAAAATATCAACAAAAGGAATTTATTGCAACAGTTAAGGGCGTATCCTCTTCTTATAAAGAACTTGCAAAGTTTGATAGTCTTTTAGTTGCTGGGAGCTATATTGATTCTTATGAGAATAATAATGTTGCAGTTGTTGGCAGGGGAGTTGCTTATCATTTGTCTATGGGTTTAGGGGCTATATTTGATCAGTTGCAAGTATATGCTCCTAATCGTTCAGCAAAATCATTATTAAATCCTCAGACTGCCTTTAAACAGGCTAGTATTTTGCCTGTTGGGGTTTTCGGTATACAATCTGAGATAGATGAAAAATATATTATCACCCCCTTATCGTTTATTCAAAATCTAGTCGACAGAAACGATAAAATTTCAGCCATAGAGATAAAACTTAAGAATAATAATGAAATGCGTGAAGTTCAAGAGCAATTGCAAATACAGTTAGGAGATAGATTTACAATAAAAAACAGATTAGAACAACAAGAGTTTTTGTATAAAATACTCAATACTGAAAAGCTGGCAGTTTTCTTAATTTTAGCTTTCATAATGATAATTGCTACTTTTAATATTGTGGGTTCATTAAGTATGTTAATGTTAGACAAAAAGAAAGATATTAAAATATTTAAAAGCTTTGGTGTAACTGAGAATCAGATTAAAATGATCTTTTTTAATAAGAGTATACTTACTATTCTTGTTGGGATTTTTATTGGAATTTCTCTTGGAGTGTTAATTGCTTTTTTACAACAAAATTATGGCTTTGTTGGCATGGGGAATGGCAATTTCGTAGTGAATTCTTATCCTGTATTAATCAAAATCACTGATATCTTTATAGTAAGTATTACTGTCCTTGCTATTGGTTTAGTAGCCTCTTGGTATCCTGCCAAAGTTTTAAGTAGAAAATTATTCTAATTCTAGAAATGTATAGCTATCTCATCAAGTAGTTTTTGTATCTCTTGCTGACTATCAGAAGTGACCATTTTTATACGATAATCTTTAAAATGGGGGATCCCTTTAAAGTAATTGGTATAGTGACGCTTCATTTCAGCAATTCCTAAAATCTCTCCTTTCCATTCAATAGAATGTTTTAAGTGTTGTTTACAGGCAGCCACTCTGTCAGAAATAGTGGGAGCACCTAGATGACGTCCTGTTTTTAGATAATGCTTTATTTCATTAAAAATCCAAGGATTTCCTATAGCTGCGCGTCCAATCATTACTCCATCTACTCCGTATCTATTTTTTACTTCTAACACTTTTTCTGGAGTATTAATATCGCCATTTCCAAAGATAGGAATATGCATTTTTGGATTATTTTTGACTTTTCCAATTAGGCTCCAGTCAGCTTCTCCTTTATACATTTGCTTTCTAGTCCTTCCGTGAATAGATAAAGCTTTTATACCTGCATCTTGCAATCTTTCAGCAACTTCAACTATATATTTTGTATTTTCATCCCAGCCCAGGCGTGTTTTTACAGTTACAGGAATATTAGTGGCATTCACAATTTCTTTGGTCATAGCAACCATTTTTGGGATGTCTTTAAGTATACCTGCTCCCGCTCCTTTGTTTGCTACTTTTTTTACTGGACATCCATAGTTAATGTCAATAAATTCAGGATGTACTTTTTCACAAATTTCAGTCGCTAACCTCATAGAGTTAATTTGATATCCAAAAATTTGAATGCCTATAGGGCGTTCAAAGTCATAAATATCTAATTTCATGGTGCTTTTTTCAGCATCACGAATCAACCCTTCTGAAGAGATGAATTCAGTATATAATACATCTGCACCATGCTCTTTGCATAGCGCTCGAAATGGAGGATCACTTACATCCTCCATTGGTGCTAATAATAGTGGAAAATCCCCTACATCAATATTTCCTATCTTTACTCCCATTATTGCAAAAGTACATAATAATGGGATTTAAAGGTGTTTATAAAAACAAGTCATCAGCAAGTAAGATTGGGATATTCTTTTTATTAATTATTACATCAGTAATACTACATACTTTAGTCGCTGTAGCTTTGACTTTTTTCTTTGTTAATAACGGTTTAGAGATTATTCAGAATCAAGATTTGAATAACCAAGCATCTGTAAATTATCTAAAATTAATGCAACTCTTTAGTGGAATAGGATTATTTATTACCCCCACATTATTATATGCTTATCTTACTGATTTTAATTTTAAATTTGTTAGAATATCAAGGCAAAATACTATATTGGTTATTGCTATAATGATGCTTATCACTCCTTTTATTAGTTTTCTTTTAGAATGGAATATGAAAATTCCATTGCCAGAATGGCTCTTACGCTTTGATATAAATTCAGAAGCGATTGTAGAGGCTTTCTTAAAGATGAACAATATTTGGGACTTGTTATACACCCTCATTGTGATAGCTGCTGTTCCTTCTATTGGCGAAGAGTTGCTTTTTAGGGGTTACTTGCAGCAAAAACTCTTTAATTGGTTAAAAACCCCTTCTATTGCAATTGTAATAACAGCATTTTTATTTAGCGCAATTCATTTAGATTTTCAAGGGATAATCCCAAGATTTGTTCTAGGATTGTTATTAGGATATTTATATTATTGGAGCGGAAGTTTGTGGCTGCCCATATTGGCACACTTTGTAAATAATACACAGGCAGTTACTTTTTCTTATTTTTCATCTGGAGTAAAAAGTGACTCACACTCCATTCTATCCGATATTAATCCTGCATTGGCATTAGTTTCTTTTCTTTCAGTTGCTTTATTGATTTATATTTTACATCAAAATTTGAGCATAAAAAAAGGCTGATGAAATCAGCCTCACATATAACTTTTGCATTTTTTATTTTTAATAAGCTCCTTTTCTAGTAGAATAGTTGATTTTGAGAGAGTTTGCTTTTCTTAATTCTTGTTTTACGTCAGTGATAATCCCCATTTTAACAGTTTCATCAGCTTTTATAGATGTCGTCATATATGGTATTTCTTTTTCATCTCTTGCTTCTTGTTCGCTTGCAATAAATTCTTGTATTTCATCTACACTTGCAAAAGCATCATTAAGCTGAATTCTTGCAGCAGTACCATAAGAAGATTGCATTCTTTTAATTGGAGGCCCAATGTAGATGTAACTCACCAATGATTTTTTTTGTAGTTTTTTAATTTCTGTCGCTTTAGGCGTAATTATACTAACAAAAAGAGTTGTTTCACGCATTACTGTAGTTACCATAAAAAAGAAAAGTAACATAAACACAATGTCAGGCAAGGATGCAGTAGAAATAGCAGGCATTCCTTTTTTCCCATTTTTTCTAAATTTACTCATTGCCTCCAATGTTTTTAGGTTCAGCTTCAGATATTTTCTGAGGGTACATTTTTCTAATTTCTTTTTGTTGGGTTTTATTTAAATCAGTGTAGCGTTCCCCAAATTTATTAAGCGAAGCATCATTTCTTAACTCATTATAGGCGGCTGCTAGTTCGTTTTGGACTCTAATGTATGTCATGTACTCAGTGCCTCTATCGTTTTGTAATGAAATAATGGCTTTTTGAGGACTATCTGAAGAGGCCGGATCCGAGCCATTATTGTTTATGAATTTTTTTGCTCCATCTTTAAGTTGTGAGATTTCTGTCCATTCCCCTTCTACTAAAAGTTGATTGTTTGAATTAATAAGCACAACATATATATTTTTTGCTTTAATTTCTGGTGGTTTTTCTTGCTCTTCTTCAGGCATAGGAGGCAATTTTCTTGCAATACCAGTATCTTGATCCATTGTTGTAGTTACTAAGAAAAAGATAAGCAATAAAAAGGCAATATCTGCCATTGATCCTGCATTGATTTCTGGTAACCCCCTTCTATTGCTTGCCATTATTTAGAAAACACTGTTGATATTTCCGAATAAACTACTGCACCAATTGCACCAATAGCCAATACATAAAATGAAATAATTCCCATTCCAACTTTTTTGGCTGTTGAAGCTGTGATCTCATATTTTTCATAAGATCTTAAGATTTCATCAGAAGCAATTACATATGAGAATAGTAATACAGCAATTAACCCTCCTATTGTATACAATGTTTTTTTAGCATTATCGGTATTTGCTATCATTTTTTTGATACCAAAGCCAATTGCTATTAAAGCAGCCGATCCAACCATTAAATAAGTGAGAATGATCCCTATATTAATTAAACTTTCCATGGTTATTTATTTTTTACTAATAAATCAATTAATGAGATAGAAGCGTCTTCCATTGAGTTAACAAGTGAATCAACTTTTGCGATTAAGTAATTGTAGAAAACTTGAAGAATCATAGCTACAATAAGCCCAAATACAGTAGTTAATAATGCCACCTTAATTCCTCCAGCAACTAATGATGGAGAAATATCTCCAGCAGCCTCAATAGCATCAAATGCGCCGATCATTCCAATTACTGTCCCCATAAATCCAAGCATGGGAGCTAGGGCTATAAATAATGAAATCCATGATAGCCCTTTTTCTAAAAGCCCCATTTGAACTGAACCGTAAGAAACAATAGATTTTTCAACCATATCTACACCTTCATTTGATCTTTCCAAACCTTGATAAAAGATAGAAGCAACAGGCCCATTAGTATTTCTGCACACTTCTTTAGCTGCATCAACACCGCCACTATTTAATGCGCTTTCGACATCATTTAATAATTTATCAGTATCAGTTGTAGCCATATTAAGATATATAATCCTTTCAATTGCTAATGCTAACCCTAAGATTAAACATAATAACACTATCCCCATAAATCCTGGCCCACCTTCAATAAATTTTTGTTTTATAATTTGGTGAAAAGATGCAGATTCTTCATTCATTGAAGATTCAATCATTGCAGCCTGTCCTTCTTTGTCTTCTTGCGTCATTTGCACTGGTTCAGCTTGTGAAGAGTCAATGGAATCTTGCGAAAAAGCAGTGTAATTTCCTATCAAAAACATTGATAGTAATATTAAGGTTAGTTTATTTTTCATTTTCTTTTAATTTGTTAGAGTGTTAATTTAAGTGTGGCAAATTTATAAAAATATTATAAAGCTGCAGTATATCTATTGTTTACTTCCTCCCAATTTATTACATTGAAGAAAGCACTTATATAATCAGGGCGCCTATTTTGATAATTTAAATAATAAGCATGCTCCCAAACATCTAAACATAATATTGGAGCACATCCACACTGGCCTTCCATTAAAGGATTATCTTGATTAGCTGTTGAACATATAGTCAGCTTTGCGCCTTTAACACCAAGCCATGCCCATCCTGATCCAAATCTTGTTGCGGCAGCTTTTGAAAATTCATCTTTAAAATTATCATAAGATCCAAAATCATTATCAATGGCATCAGCTATTTCCCCAGTTGGATTACCACCCCCATTTGGGCTCATTGATGTCCAAAACATATTGTGATTATAGTAGCCCCCTCCATTATTTCTCACTGCTCCATTAAGTCCTGGAGAGTTGCAAATCTCTTCAATGCTTTTGTTTTCCGCTGTGGTTCCCGCAATGGCGTTATTTAAATTATTGGTATAGCCTTGATGATGTTTGCTATGGTGTATTTCCATTGTTCTAGCATCAATGTGTGGTTCTAATGCATTATATGCATAAGGTAGTTTTGGTAATTCGAATGACATAATATATTTATTTTTAATTATTTATAATAAAATTTGCCAAGCATCTTCTACTTTTCCTTGGCCTAAAAACTCTTTTGCTAAGATATGTTTTTCTTCTATATCTTTATTATCTCTAAGTATAAACTCATTTTTCTTAGGAATATTTTCTACAGAAGCTAAAATAGCTAGTTCATTTCCAGTTAGAATTTCAGACCTTCTAATTTCTTCTGGCAAATTATCGATCCCCATACCTATTCTAGATATAGGCTTTACAATTTCGTATATTGATTCTTGAGTAGTTTTTCCATACCAATTAGCCCCTAATCTGCTTACAATATTTAATTTAAAAGGGTCTATCATATCATTGGTATTTAAAACATTTTCATTAATATGTATTTTTAATACTTCACAAAGCACTAAGCTTCCAGAACCACCTTCTTTTCCTAGTGTAATAATGTCATTTATTTTACATTCAAAGTTAATGGGAGATTCTTTAACTCTTGAAGGGGTTACTGTATCTGATTTCATTTCAGTAAATCCGGCTTTTTCAAATTCATTAGTTTCAGCATTAAAATCACAAGAAGATAAAGAAACTTGTTGTACCATTTCTTGTGATACTAAGCAGACAACACATTCTTTTACTTGATGAACATTATCTAAAGTATGCTTCGAGGTATTGTTTCTTGCTCTTCTTACAGGAGAAAAAACTAAAATAGGAGGTTTTATTGAGAAAACATTAAAAAACGAAAAAGGACTTAGATTTTTATTTCCTTTCGAATCAATAGTACTTACAAAGGCTATAGGCCTTGGGGTGACTGCAGCCGATAGATATTGGTATAGATTTTCTGTTTCTCCTGCTGTTATATCAATTGTTTTAATCATTTTTTAAGTTTTAATAAGGAATGACTAGAATCTATTTTTTTGATTTTATTGCTGATTTTTCCCAAACCTTCAATTCGCATTTCAATTTCATCTCCTTCTTTTAACCACCTTTGTCTGTAATTAGGATCTAGTGTTTTTCCACTTCCATTTAATTCTAATAAACAACCAGTTCCTACTGTCCCTGATCCAATAATATCTCCAGCAAATAATTCAACACCATAAGATGCCCTTTCAATAATCTCAGCAAAAGTCCAATTCATATCTTTAGCATTACCTTCAGAAAGCAGATCTTCATTAACAAAACATTTCATCTCTAAGTTGTATTTTTTTCCAAATGGCGTATCGATACTTTTATTTTCTAATTCATCTGTAGTAACTAAATAGGGGCCTAATACATTCGCAAAATCTTTCCCTTTAGCAGGACCTAGGTTTAATTTCATTTCTTCCATTTGTAATTCTCTTGCGCTAAGATCATTTAGAATACAAAGGCCTGCAATATGATTGTCTGCATCTTTAGATAAGATATTTTTTCCGCCTTTGCCAATTACAATTGCAAATTCTAATTCGTAATCTAGTTTATGGAAATGATCAGGCATAATCTCTATCTCTTCCTTATCTCCAAACATTGCGTTATGATTTGAGAAATAAAAGACAGGGAACTGATCGAATTCTGCAATCATGTCTGCTCCTCTGTTTTTTCGAGAAGTCGCTACATGCTGCCTGAATGCATATGCATCTCGAAAAGAAGGAGGTTTTGGAATAGTAGGCAAAATAGTAATATCATTAATATTATGCGCTAAACAATTATCTTTACTTATAAAAGAATTTATTTGGTGTTTATAATCTTCAATTTGAATCAAGTCAACTAATGATATATCCCCAAAAAAACTATTTAGGTTATAAACTAATTGATCTTTGAGAACGCCAAGTTGATGCGTTTCTGATTTGCTTGTTTTGTAAGTAAGGAGTTTCATTTATTTAAGACAAAATTATGATTTTTATTTTAGGCATAATATAAATCATGCTTTGTTTCTTTTTTTAAGTCTTATATTTGCGTAAAAAATAGTATGCCAAGGTATCATAAATTAGGTAAAATCCCTCACAAAAGACATACCAGCTTTGCTAAAGAGGATGGAGGGCTTCATTATGAAGAGTTATTTGGAACCATTGGGTTTGATGGGATGGCTTCACTTTTATATCATTTACATAGACCTACACAAGTAAAAGAAATAAAGCAAGCTTATTCTGTAGCACCAGAAATTAGTGTAGAGAAGAATTTAAAATCTTACCTATTAAAAGGATTTGAAGCGCCTAAAGTTGCAGATCATTTAGAAAGTAGAATTTCTATTTTAATAAATAATGACCTCAATATATTACTTTCTGCCCCAACTAATTTGGAAGAAGATTATTACTACAAAAATACAGATGGGGATGAGGTTATCTTTGTACATAAAGGAACAGGAACACTAAGGACTTTTGTGGGAAACTTAAAGTTTAAAGAAGGAGATTATCTAGTTATTCCAAGAGGGATGATTTATACTATGAAGTTTGATAGTTCAGAAAATAGACTCTTTATTGTAGAGTCCTATACACCAGTATATACTCCAAAAAGATATCGTAATCATTTTGGGCAGTTACTAGAGAATTCCCCTTATTGTGAGAGAGATTTAAGAATGCCTGAAAAGCTAGAAACTCATGATGAAAAAGGAGATTTTATTATTAAAATTAAGAAGGAGCAAATGATTCATGAATATACTTATGCATCACATCCTTTTGATGTTGTGGGCTGTGACGGATATAATTTTCCATATGCTTTTTCCATACATGATTTTGAGCCAATTACAGGAAGGGTGCATCAACCTCCGCCTGTACATCAAACTTTTGAAACAAGTAGATTTGTTATTTGTTCTTTTTGTCCAAGAATGTATGATTACCACCCAGAATCTATACCGGCACCATATAACCATTCTAATATTGATTCAGACGAGGTTTTGTATTATGTAGATGGGGATTTTATGAGTAGGAATCACGTTGAGGAAGGATATATTTCTCTACATCCTGCAGGAATACCTCATGGGCCACATCCAGGAGCAATGGAAAGAAGTATTGGACAAACTAAAACAGATGAATTAGCAGTAATGGTTGATACTTTTGCACCATTAAAAATAACCAGAGCGGCTATAGCACTTTCAGATGGGAAATATCATAAATCTTGGATAGAAGAATAATCTTAATTGTAAAGAGATAATCATTATGAGTGAAGTAAAAAATGTTGAATACGGATTAGAAAAAATATTCGAGGGGGCAAAAGACTTCCTCCCTTTACTTGGAACAGACTATATTGAGTTTTATGTTGGGAATGCTAAGCAAGCTGCATATTATTATAAGTCAGCATTTGGTTTCCAATCATTTGCATATAAAGGACTTGAAACAGGAAGTAAAGAATGCGCTTCCTATGTTTTAAAACAGGATAAAATAAGAATTGTACTAACTACGCCATTAAACTCAAAATCTCCAATTAATAATCATATTGTAAAACATGGTGATGGCGTTAAAGTAATTGCTCTTTGGGTTGATGACGCAACTAAATCATGGGAGGAAACAACTAAAAGAGGGGCTAAATCTTTTATGAAACCAACTTTAGAAACAGATGAGCACGGTGAAGTTGTTCGTTCTGGTATTTACACATATGGAGAGACAGTGCATGTTTTTGTAGAGAGAAAAAATTATAAGGGAGTATTTCTTCCAGGATATACAAAATGGGAATCTGATTATAATCCAGAGCCGACAGGCTTGAAGTTCATTGATCATATGGTAGGGAATGTAGGATGGAATGAGATGAATAAATGGGTTAAGTTTTATGAGGACGTAATGGGATTTGTTAATTTCTTATCTTTTGATGACAAACAAATAAATACGGAATATTCTGCTTTAATGAGCAAGGTAATGAGCAATGGGAATGGGAGAATTAAATTTCCAATTAATGAGCCGGCGGAAGGCAAAAAGAAATCTCAGATTGAAGAATATTTAGATTTTTATGAAGGCCCAGGGGCCCAGCATATAGCTGTAGCAACAGATGATATTATTAGTACTGTTAGTAAGTTAAGAGCTAGAGGAATTGAATTTTTATCTCATCCTCCTGAAGAATACTATAAGGCAGTCCCATTGCGATTAGCAGCTCATAATCATAAGCTTAAAGAAGA
>CENF01081777.1_pt1 | contig 30788 bp, 26 predicted proteins | sample 361291 | NCBI WGS metagenome assembly CENF01 (sample SAMEA2619399, study PRJEB7988) | marine metagenome | isolation source: saline water (ENVO:00002010), including | reverse complement strand
CCGCTGCCTGTTATTACCGTAGATGAGCCGACCCTTTCAGTAACGATAGGAACAAATTCATCGCCTCTAGCTGGAAAAGAAGGAGATAAGCTCACTGCCCGACTGGTTAAAACACGCTTAGAAAAGGAACTAATTGGAAATGTTTCTATTCGAATGTTTCCAACAGAGAAACCTGATGCGTGGGAGGTACAAGGCAGGGGTGAATTGCAGTTAGCGATATTGGTGGAAATGATGCGCAGAGAAGGCTTTGAACTCACTGTAGGGAAACCAGAAGTTGTCACGAAAGAGATAGAGGGAAAGCTTCATGAACCAACTGAGTATCTGACAATTGATATTCCCGAGGAGTATGTGGGACCAGTCACTCAGCTTTTAGGGAGTCGTAAAGGCCGAATGGAAACGATGACGAATAATGCAAGCGGTTGGGTTCGCCTCGAGTACATTGTTGCCGCTCGAGCGCTAATCGGTTTCAGAACTGAGTTCCTTACTGAAACTCGTGGCACTGGATTGTTGCATCATGTGTTTGAGAATTATGAGCCTTGGATGGGTGAATTGCGCATGAGAATGACCGGTAGTGTTGTTTCTGATCGGACGGGAGTAGCTACGACATATGCTATTGCTCCTCTACAAGAGCGGACGTCACTTCTTATCTCTCCTGGAACAGACGTGTATGAAGGAATGATTATCGGTGAGAATTCACGACTTGAAGACATGAATGTGAATATCACTAAGGAAAAGAAAATGACTAACGTTCGTGCAGCAGCTTCAGACGATACTGTCCGCTTAACCCCTCCACGAATTTTTTCTTTGGAACAAGCGCTTGAATTCATTGCTGCCGATGAATGCATTGAGGTCACGCCTGAAACTATTCGAATGCGGAAAACCATATTGGGAATTACAGACCGGGCAAGAGACGCGAAGAAACTTAAAACGAAAAATGGTGACGTATAGTTTTCCGTTGAGGCTTTTTAGTTTGATCTTTTCTAGTGCGCTGATATGAAATATCATTCAGGAGTGAATCATCAGCGGCCAACGCCAGCAGTCATAGCTCCATTTGTGCAAAAGGTCGGCAGGTTGCTCTCAAGATTGGGGCTTGATGTCAAACGTTTGTACGAATTGACGTACTGGCGTTGGAGGTACTTTCGCGAGAAAGAACTTAGTAATTCTTGGTATCAAAATTTATTTACAGCAATACCAGAATTAGATAAATCACTTTACGCGGGAAAGAAAGTGGTTGATATCGGGTGTGGTCCTCGCGGCAGCCTGGAATGGTTAGATGATGCAAACGTCCGAATAGGTGTTGACCCGCTACTTACTGATTATCTAAAGCTTGGTATTGAAAAGCATTCTTCGAACTACGTAGCATCTCAAGCCGAGAATCTTCCCTTTAAATCGTCAAGTATTGATATTGTTACATCGTTTAATTCTCTTGACCATGTTGACGATTTAGAGCTAACGCTCAAAGAGATTGAACGAGTTTTGGTTAGCGGAGGTTATTTCGTTGTTCTTGTTGAGGTTCACCCTAAAGCGACGTTGAGCGAACCGATAACAATTCCTTGGGATTTAACTTCTCTTCTATCTGATGGCTTTCTTATAGTTAAAGAGAAGCATTTCGAGGAGTCGGTAAGAAGGCCCGGCAGTTCAGCAGCTGCTCGTGCAGGTGTCGAATTTGACCATAATGACCCCGAAGAACGATCTGGGACTCTAATGACTGTTCTTCAGCGTCGATAGAAATTGGAAGTCAGAAAACACGGCCTGATTTTCCTGATGAGGTGTGATTTTGTGTTTAGGAAAAGCGAACCCGAATTTCCTAAACAGTAATTCTATGAATCCACTCCGGTGTTTTTCAGGAAAAGCGAACCCGATTTTGCAGGTTTTTGATAGGAAAAACGAACATGGAAAACCTCCCCCCTTCCCTCTCTTTTAGGGTGTGGGAAATTTATTGTGTGTTTTTAATAAAGTGCAATCATTTCAGCCGCAACAATAAGACCAACAATCACGACATTAAGAGCCCGAACTGCTCCAATTGGATTTTCAAAAAAGTAGGTGATCGTGGACTCTATGTGTTTGATTCATGTCAACAATACGGAACGGTTACGATAAATGGAAAGCGTTGTAGAGGAGGATGGTTAGATGAGTGATTATGGTGAAAGTAATAGTGATATTGCGTCTGAGAATGAGGGCACTACAGATGTGCTGATTATTGATGATCCGTTGCCTGGTGTTCGGCGTTTAACAATGAATCGTCCTGAGAAACGAAATTCGTTGGTTCACCCCTTACGTGGTGCGATTTTGGAGGCGTTACGCGAAGCTGACATGGACGCAAGCATTAAAGTTTCAATCATTCGTGGTGCGGGCCCATCTTTTTCAGCTGGGTATGATCTGGCTGGTGGGAATGAGGGGTACGCTCTTCCTTTTTTCACTGCCGATGGTGAAGGACAATGGCCTCGCCATGTGACAGAGGGTTGGATGAGTATTTGGGATTTAGCTAAACCGGTTATTGCTCAGGTTCATGGATACTGTTTGGCTGGTGGCAGTGAACTCGCTACATGCTGTGACTTGGTCTATATCGCTAAAGATGCGCAGATGGGATACCCTGCTACTCGGTTTGGGGTTCCAGACATGCATTTTCATACATGGTTTCTTGGCATGCGAAGGGCAATGGAGATGATGATGACAGGTGATTCCATTTCAGGAGAAGAAGCAGTCGCTGAAGGGTGGGCGAACCGTGCCTTTCCCGCTGATTGCCTCGAAGAAGAGGTTTTAAAAATAGCTGAACGAATTACGAAAACGCCTTCGGATCTAACGCAACTCAATAAGCGTGTCGTGCATCGGCAAATGGAAATAATGGGGTTACGAACTGGGATTCGAGTTGGTACTGAACTGTGCGCGTTAGGAATACATACAGAGTCTATGCAACAATTCATTGGGAAAATTAACGATAAAGGACTGACGGAAGCGTTGAGTGAGCGCGATGGGGAATATGGGGATTACCGGACGAGTGAATCGTGACTATCTAGGTGCTGATCGTCCATTGAGATGCTTCTTCAGCCCCAAATAGAACAACTTGATTTCCGTTTTCTGTTGAGATGTGTGTTGCTTTCTCAGGGTCAATGGATGAGCGGTGAAGCGATATTTTCTCTTGGGAAGGTTCGTATCCGTAGAAAATAGATCCATTTACTGATGTGAATGCTGCAAGATTTTCTAATTTATTTTCTGCTGCGAATATTTCTGCAATGACTTCTAAACCGTAAGCTGCGTTAAAAATACCTGCCTTGGCGTCCTTCCCGTATTTTGCATGCGTTGGATGAGGTGCTGAATCAGTGCCAAGGAAAAACGATGGATTTCCACTTATCGCCGTTTCAACCAGCGTCAATCGGTCTTTCTCAGAGTTAATAACTGGTTTACAAAATAAGTCAGCATGAAATGCTGGTGAAATCATGTCAGACCGGTTCCGTGATAAATGATGTGGCGTGATTGACCCACCTACCTGTTGGTGTGCATTCACAAAATCGATGCCTTCACTTGTTGAAATATGTTCAACCGTTGCCCTGAGCGCAGGGAACCGTTCACATACAAGGGCGAGTTCTCGTTCCAAGAAAACTGCTTCCCTATCGAAGATGTCAACGGTGTGATCAGTTGATTCTGCATGGACTAAAAGCGGTATGTTGTTCGCTTCCATGGTTTCAAAGATATGGCTGTAATCCATCATGGCTGTACCACCAGATTGAGAATTTGTTGTCGCCCCAGCAGGATAGTATTTCACAGCTTTCACGATTCCTTCGCTGTGCCCTTGAATGAGATCGTCTGCGTGTAATTGGTCGGAGCAATATAGCGTCATTAGTGGTCGAAAGTCAGGTGAATCCGAAGGTGTTACCTCTCGGATTTGTGCAAGATATGTTGATGCCTGTTCGGTTGTAGCAACAGGAGTTGAAAGATTTGGCATAACCATTGCGTACCGGAATCTTCGAGACGTGTATCCGATAACAGCGTGCAACATGTCTCCTTCTCTGAGGTGCACATGCCAGTCATCTGGTCGGGGAATAGTTATCGTTTCGGACACAGTTTTATGTTAGCAACGAAGCAATGAACCTATGTTGTCTTAGGTGCCAGTATTGCTTTTTTGAAGATCAGTAAGCTTTGTCCTGATTTCCGTGTCGCCTAATGCACCGATAACTCTCTCTTGGTTTCCATTTGCGTCGATGAAAACCCAGGCAGGTTGCGAGGAAATCCTATATTGACGCCAAATGTCTCCTTGATCATCAAAAATATGGGGTAGGTCAGTCACCGCATATCGTTCAATAAATTCTTTGACTTGTGAAAGGTCACCCCTACTCGCAACTCCTATGAATTGAATGTTGTCTTGAAATGTTCTGTTAAGTTCTGCGACCGCAGCTGCTTCTGCCCTGCATTGGCCTCAATTAGGAGACCAAAACCACATAGCAGTAGGAACCCCGTTGAAGTCAGAAACTGAAATGGTTGAACCATCAACTGCTTGCACTTCAGTAGAAATTTCGGGTTGTGTTCCACTTGTTTGGACACTGGTGCTACCTCCCGTAGAGTCACTGCAACCAAGGAATACGAGGAATATGGCGACAAGTGGTAGGTAGCGTTTTCTAGTAAAAATGTGGGGGAGCATAGTGAAAGGTTATCCAATTACTGTTCTTGCAACTACGCTTGCAAGGTATGAGATGGACTTCTTTCTTTTCACCAACTTTACGCGATGCTCCTGCTGACGCTGAAGCTATAAGTCATAAGCTTCTTGTCCGTGGAGGTTTTATTCGTCAATTACATTCCGGACATTACACGCTTCTCCCGTTAGCGTTTCGTGTTCGAAAAAAAATTATCAAAATTGTAGAAGATGAAATGGATGCTATCGGAGGGCAAGAGGTTCAAATGCCAACGCTACAGCCATCAGCGATTTGGAAGGAGTCTGGAAGATGGGACTCTATGGGTGAAATCATGTTCAGACTTGAAGATCGACATGGTAGCGAATCTGCTTTAGGGGTGACTGCTGAAGAAATCTTCGCAACTGTTGCTAATGAGATTTCTTCTTATAAACAGTTACCGCAGATGTGGTATCAGATCCATACGAAGTTTAGGGACGAAGCAAGGCCAAAAAGCGGCTTACTCCGGGTTCGAGAGTTCACTATGAAAGATGCATACTCGTTTGATATTAATGAGGAAGGACTTAGCGATGCTTTTGATAAGCAACATCAGGCATATTTAAAAATCTTTAAACGTCTTGACCTTGATGTTATTCCGGTTGAAGCTTCTTCAGGAAATATGGGAGGTTCAGACAGTATTGAATTCATGGTGCAAGCGCCTGCTGGAGAAGATGACGTTCTTTTATGTACCTCGTGTGGTTATGCAGCGAATATTGAAAAAGCTATTTCTCGAGTAGATGACGTGACCGATTCGGCTGGGCCGGATGTTCCGCAGAAATTTGCTACACCTGGCATACGAACAATCAAGGCATTAGCAGAAGCAGGTCACGCTGCTATTAATCAGATTAAAACTATGGTTTATGTGATAGATGAACAACTAACGCTCGTTCTTGTTCGCGGTGATCAATTTATTAATGAACAGAAATTGGCTGATGTCACACAAGCTATCCTAATCCGTCCTGCACGTAGAGAAGAAACCGTTAAATTTCTTGGTGCGGAGCCTGGGTCACTTGGGGCTGTGGGTGTTGAGACTTTACCAGTTTTTGCTGATTTCTCTTTACGAGGACGAACTGATATGACTACTGGAGCTAATGAAGATGATTTTCATTTCTCTGGAGTTGATATTGAACGAGATATTCAAGTTGATGACTGGATGGATCTTCGTGAAGTTCAAGAGGGAGAGTCATGTATCAACTGTGGTAATAGCCTTAATCGGGTTTCTACAATTGAAACGGGGCATATCTTTAAACTCGGTACTAAATATGCTGAAGCATTTGGAGCGAAAGTACTTGATGCTAATGGCTCGAATTGTCCGCTGATTATGGGTAGTTACGGCATAGGAATTGAGCGAGCTATGGCAACAATTGTTGAAACACACTATGACGATAAAGGGATTATTTGGCCAGTATCTGTTGCGCCTTTCCATGCGGTAATCACTATTGTGCAAATGAAAAATGCAGAAAGTGTTCAGGTCGCTAATGAACTATATGAAAGCATGACAAATTCAGGGATTGATGTTCTTATTGATGACCGAGATGCACGCGCTGGTGTGAAATTTGCTGATGCTGAATTAATTGGTATTCCTGTTCGAATTACTGTCGGCCCTAAAGGAATAGCTGATGGTGTTGTTGAAGTAACTACCCGCAAGAATAGCGAAACAACTCTTATAAAAATTACAGATGTTATTTCAAACGTTAGTGATCTTTTACATGCATATTCTTCTAGCACGGACTCGTAGAGGAAAAGTATGGTTGACAATTCTGAAGATGTTCTTTGGCCCCCTATAGATGAAGTAGTTGAGAAACCTAATGAGACTGTGGAGGAGAAAAAACGTTTTGGTTTTAGTAAACCTGAGAATGCAAGTGTTTTATATCGTCAACTGGGTATTCAAGTAGAAGATGATGGTGAGGAAACTAAGCCGTAACTACCTAAGTTTTTTCTTCCCGTAATTGAAATTGATCAATGTAAAATTGAAGAGTTGATTTTCTTTCTTCAGTTTCGTAACCGAATTGAGTGATGTCGTAAGAGAGTCGACCATATTTCCCTCTAGGGTGTTTTTCCATAAACGTGTTCATCGCATTACGGACTTTCTCTGTAAAAGGTTGTTCTGCAAGATCGTAAATACGTTCTACCATTGCGACATCATTTTCCATGAATTCGTGAAAGCGGACATCCATTGACTGCGATGCCGGAAGTAGGTGACGGTCCTCAGATCCTTTGCGGAACATGGTTTCACTACGTTCAATCCAATACCGACCAACATCTCGAAGATGTTCGGGTTTTGTAGATGTTCTTGCCGTATAGGTGATCATCGTTGATAATGATTGTGCAACAGAAACAGGGTCTCTGTGAGTGCAAAGAAAAATAGCATCTGGAAATGTTGTTAGGAGAGGTTGAAATTGTTCAACGTGTTGCGGGCTTTTTAGAATCCATCGCTCGCCCCCTCCTATATGCGTGCATACTTTAAGGACAAGTTTCATCCACTGATACCAAGGAGTTTGATCGGTCGTTGTGTACCAGTCGCGGTACCGACTATCACATAGTGATGTTTCCCAGAGCATGCTTCCGAAAGCTGGCATCATTAATTGAATTTCTTCATGAACATGAGCAGCGTACATATCGTGCATGCGTTTGAAGTATGGAAGAGCATAATTTAGCCCAGCTAAGGTTGATTCTGTTCGTTTATATCTTGGATCAACAGCAAAGCTTTTTCCCTGCTCGTCCTTGGGTGGGACAGGTTCCAATGATTCCCAATATTGAAGGGATCGAAGCGATGGGTCAGAAGCAATCAGGTTATGTAGATGTGTCGTTCCTGTTCGTGGTTGGCCTGCAATAATAATTGGACTTTTAATATCTATATTGTGAACTTCTGGGTTCCACTTGATGTAATCAACTATTAGGAGACGTTGAGAAGCATTAGCAATAAGAGTGTTCCAAAAACTCACTTTTCCTGAGGGTCTCAATGTCTGTATAGATTCCCCAATATTCACTAAAAGCTGTAATGGTTCTTCTAAAAGGTCATCTCCAAAATCAGTTAACCCTGTTCTTTCAGCAGCTTTTTTCTTTACGGCAGTCACGGACCATTGAAGATTTTTAGCTTCCTCATCCATAGCGTTTAATGCTTCTTCAACACCGTCGGGAAATTGAGGTTGTAAAAGATCTGTAATTTCAGCGAAGTTAGATGAAGAAGGCATTACTTGAGAATCGCATTTCCTACTAAAGAGCGCAATTCTTTTACCGGAGATGTTTCTGGAGTTAATAATCAGTTTCGGTTTTCTTTTGTCCTTGACAGTGATATTGGCATACGCTCAGAGTGCGGGTATTTGTAATGGTCTACTACGATTATGGATATCTAATTTAGGAATGAAAGGGGGGGTAATGAGCGGAATTGAATCAGAAAATGACGCTGCGAGTATTACCGCAACCATTCTTGAAGAAGAAGAAGCAAGAAAAGCTGCTTTAGATCAGGAGAATGCTGACACAGTTTTACCTGATGACCTGCTTCCCGGTGTAGGTGATGAAGAAATGACATTCCGAGAAGGGATACAAAAAGGCGGGCTTTCAATGGCTCTAGTACTTCTGATTCTTTCTATTGTTGAAGAATTTGACCGCGTTGCTATAACTGTTCTCGGCCCTGATATTCAGGACACCTTGAATATTTCTGACACTATGCTTCTTGGTTTAAGTAGTTTTGGTGGTGTCGTTCTTGTTCTGTCAACGATTCCCTTTGCTTGGCTTGCTGACCGTTATAGGAGAGTGGGAGTTCTTTCTATTGCAACTGGGGTATGGGCTGGACTCGTTGCTTTTACGGGTGCTGTACAGAATGCATTTCAATTAGCGATAGGTCGAGCAGGAACTGGTATTGGTGCTGGGGCAAAAATTCCTATCTCGCCTTCATTAATAGCTGATCAATATCCAATCGCTATTCGAGCAAGAATCTTTGCTGCTGAAGCGCTTGGTCGTCCAATAGGTCAGGTTATTGGCCCTTTTATCGCTGGTGGTATTGTCCTTCTAGCCGGTGATGGACCTGATGATTGGCGAGTAGCCTTCTACGTTTTCTCAATCCCTGCTTTAATATTAGTCGTTGCGATTTTCTTATTGAAAGAACCTGTGCGCGGGGCCTACGAACAAGACGCCGTTCTCGGCGGAAAGTTAGATAAGGCAGAAGAGGAACCTCCCGTTCGACTTTCCTCTGCATTTCAAAGACTGAAAAACGTTCGTTCTTTTTATTATCTTGTTGTTGGAATTGGAGTACTTGGATTTGCTCTTGTTGCCGTTCCTACAACCATGTCGCTCTTATTAGAAGAATATTACGATTATGGTGCGTTTAAAAGAGGCTGGTTAATCTCCATTAGCTGGGCTGCTGCTCTTATTGCAATTCCCTTTGCAGGAAAATTAGGAGATAAGCTTTTTCGGCAGGACCCAAAGAAAGCTCTTTGGCTTATGGGTCTTCTTGTTACCCTATATGGCATTTTCGTAACTATTGGTGTCCGATTCTCCAACATAGTCTTGCTAATGGTTTTCTACACTCTTGGTAATGCTTGCCAAGGTGCCGCTTTCACACAAATGGGTCCAACTATCTCTGCTGTTGTTCCTTATCGAATGCGGGCACAAGCCTTTTCCCTAGTTGGCGTATACATCTTCCTCATGGGTGGTTTCTTTGGGGGTCTTCTTACAGGAGCTTTCTCGGATGCGTATGGGGAACGTACAGCTCTTACAATCGTTGTCCCTCCTGCTGCTCTAATAGGTGGAGTACTTATTATGTACGGGTCTCGTTATATGAAACGAGATATTTCACTTGTTGTTGAAGAGTTATTAAATGAACAAGAGGAGGAGCGAAGGGCTTCGGAGAACCCTGATCAAGTTCCTGTTCTGCAAGTTCAAGGAATGAACGTGAGTTATGGAAATTTACAGGTTCTTTTTGACGTTGATCTTGAAATTCGGCGCGGTGAAACATTAGCTCTTCTGGGAACAAATGGAGCTGGAAAGTCGACCGCTTTAAAAGCAATTTCAGGTTTACACATGCCGGATAGGGGTGTTGTTCGCATGAATGGGAGAGATATCACACTTGTTGATCCCGAGTATCGTGTATCACTTGGCATGGTCCAAATACCTGGTGGAGAAGCGCTATTTACGAGTCAAACTGTTCAAGAAAATTTAGAAGTTTGGAGTTGGCTTATTGAAGATGAAAACCTACGAAATGACCGCATGGAAAAAGTTTTTACTGTCTTCCCTCAACTTAGTGACCGATTAGATGACAAAGCTGGCTCTTTATCAGGGGGTCAGCAACAAATGTTGGCGTTGGCGAAGGCAGTAATGCTTGAACCTGAATTACTCCTCATTGATGAACTTTCCTTAGGACTAGCACCAGTCGTTGTTCAAGATCTTCTTCAAGTAGTTGAACAGTTAAAGGAAACTGGAATCACGATGGTAATTGTTGAGCAATCCGTGAATGTGGCACTTTCAATTGCAGATAGAGCGATTTTCATGGAACGTGGTCGTGTCCAGTTTCAAGGACCAGCTCAGGAACTTCTTGAACGTGATGATCTTCTTAGAGCTGTCTTCCTTTCAGGAGAAGGTGCATAGCAAATGACCGCTATCTTCGCTGGAGTCATATATAGCAATGAAATTTTATTTCAAGGTTTTATTGATGGTCTTATCTATGCACTCATTGCCATAGGGCTAGTTCTTATCTACAAAGCAACCGGCGTTATCAATTTTGCCCAAGGCGCGATTGGAACATTTGGCGGATTTGTTATGGGAATGCTGATGGTCAATTATGATCTTCCTTACTGGCTTGCTGCTATTCTTGCGATCTCAGCAGCAGCTGCTGTATCTACAGTCACTGAACTATTGGTAGTTCGTCGTTTATTTACAAAACCTCGTCTTTTGCTTTTCGTTGCGACACTAGGCGTCGCTCAACTTGTTGCCCTTGTTCAAGTTTGGCTTCCAACAGTAGATGAACGCGTTGATTATCCAACACCCATCAATGGATTATGGAATATTGATAGCCTTAATATCTTGTTACGAGGTGAACAGGTAACTGTTCTGATTGTTGTCCCTATTCTTGTAATTGTTCTTGGGTATTTACTTCAGAAGACACGGTTTGGTTTAGCTGTTCGATCTGCCGCCGATAATCCGGGAGCAGCTCAACTCGCTGGTCTCTCTATTCGCGCAGTTTCTACTCAGGTTTGGTTTATTGCTGGTGTTCTTGCAGGGATTTCAACGTTACTAATCGGTCCTGTGCAGCAACTAGATGCTGGAGGGGTAGGTTCTAGCTTAGGACCTGAACTTTTATTGTTCTCATTAACTGCCGCTATGTTCGGTCAATTGCAATCATTCCCCCGAGCTTTGGGCGGGGGTATTTTAATTGGAATAGTAAACCGTCTCGTTCTTGCTAATAAAGGAAAGGGTTTCTTAGATGATTGGGGAATCGGGAATGGCTCTAACCTTCTCGCTATTTTCTTAATTCTCTTGATTCTGATGTTATTTGTTACGAGGGGGAACAGAACAAGCGAGCAATCTTGGGTGCTGACCCCGAGGTTGCGTTCAGCTCATAAAGACCTAGTGCAATATCCGGCATATAAATGGGTATCCGTGGTCGGAATGATGCTATTGGCCCTTGCTATTATTGGACTTCCTTGGATCGTAGATAAACCAAGCAGGCTTATAGCTTATGCCGGCGTTATGGTAGTTATGCTTGTTGTTCTTTCTGCCGTTGTTCTTACAGGATGGGCTGGGCAGTTATCTTTAGGCCAATACGCCTTCGCTGGCGTGGGTGCGTTCATGACTGCGTACTATGCAGAATCTTTGAATTATTTCTTAGCTCTTGGGATAGGTGTTTTATGGGGGATTCTTGTTGCTCTAATTGTCGGTATTCCTGCTTTACGTATTAAAGGTCTTTACCTTGGAATAGCTACATTGGGTTTTTCTCTAGTCGCTGGTCGATGGATTCTTTCAATTGATCGCTTAAATACGAATGTCGCGGGTGGGGCTAAGGTAAAGCCCCCTGTGTTATTTGGAAGGTATGATCTTCGAACAGATAAGGAAGCCTATTACTATCTCTGTGTTGCTGCTGTTGCGGTTGTTATCTATTTACTTTGGCGTATGCGTAGGTCTGGAATTGGTCGCACTTTGATAGCAGTCCGTGATAATGAAATGACTGCTTCTGCCTATACGATTTCACCTACTCGGGCAAAATTGATAGCGTTCGCTGTCTCTGGTGGTATTGGAGCTTTAGCAGGGGGACTCCTTGTTCCTGCTACTGGTTCTCTTCGTTCACTAGCCTTCCAACCAAGTGAATCTTTGTTGGTAATGTCGATCGCTGTTGTGGGTGGTATTTCTTCAATTACTGGCGGGGTTCTTGGAACAGTATTTCTTGTTGGTATTCCAACTGTTTTTGAAAGCAGCGCGCAAGTGCGTCTTTTTTCCAGCGGTCTAGGAATGCTTGTAGTCCTAATGTATTTCCCTGGAGGGCTCATTTCGCTTTTGCACAATGCGAGAGACACAATGCTTACATGGTTAGCAAATAGAAGTGAGTGGTCTCCACCATATAAAGGCCAATCGGATGCTATTTGGTCAAGAAATGAGAATAGAGAAGCTACTCATTCTGATACACCAGCGCTAACGACTTCGGATGTTTCAGTCAGATTCGGTGGGCGGCTCGCTGTTGCTTGTGTTTCTATAAATGTGCAACAAGGTGAGATCGTCGGGCTGATTGGGACAAATGGAGCTGGGAAAACAACTTTGATGAATGCAATTTCAGGTTTTGTTCCGTCAGAAGGCGAAGTTGAATTGTATGGTTCATCTATTCATAATTCAACTGCTCATGTCCGTGCACGAAATGGTATAGGTCGGGCTTTCCAAAACGCTAAGTTATTTGGGAGCCTTACAGCTCGGGAAACTATTATGACTGCGTTAGAAGCAAGGGAACGATCCCTTCTTCTTCCTTCAATGCTGGGTGTTCCTCCTTCTCCATTTGTTGAGAGAAGGAAGAAAGCCGAAGCAGAAGAGATTATTCATTATCTTGGTTTAGGTCGATACGCTGACCAACTAATATCTGAGCTTTCAACAGGAACGAGACGAATTGTTGAACTTGGATCTCTTATCGCTCTGGATACACAGTTAATGCTTCTTGACGAACCTACAGCAGGTGTAGCGCAGAAAGAAACAGAAGCTTTTGGGCCGTTAATCCATGCAATTCGAAAAGAGCTTGGCAGTTCTATTCTTCTTATCGAACATGACATGCCGATGGTGATGTCAATCAGTGACCGGATTTATTGTTTAGAGTCAGGTTCAGTTATATCAGAAGGGACCCCTAACGAAGTTAGAAATGATCCTGGTGTTATTGCTTCATATTTAGGTACTGATGAACGTGCGATTCAACGTAGCGGAGATGGGTCTATCTCGTAAGTCTATGCCCAGGTACACCATTGATTAAGAGGCATACGTTTTGATTCAAGTGAATTGACTGGCTGTTTCCAGTCAGGGTAGCCAATAGACATGCCGCAAAAGAGCATTTCATTAACAGGAGATTTAACAAACATTGAAACAGCTTTTTGGTGCATCGCCCATGCTTCCTGAGCGCAAGTTCCTAAACCGGATTCTTCAGCTAGGAGCATAAAAGTTTGAAGAAACATACCTAGGTCTGACCATTGGGCAGAACCCATGCTTCGGTCAACAAAGCAGAAAAAAGCAGCAGGCGCTCCAAAAAAATCATAGTTTTTTGACATGTTTGCAAGCCTTGCAGGCTTATCATCTCGAGGTATACCAAGTAGGGAATACATCTCCTCACCCAATTCATACCTGTTTGTTCTGTAAGGTTCTTGGAGTTTCGGTGGATAGATAGGGTATTCGGGTTCTTCTAAGGGGAATTCATTGATATGTGATTTGAAATCACTCATTCGGTTATCATTAATGACATAAATTCTCCAGGGTTGAACATTACCGCCAGATGGGGCTCTTGCAGCTTTGTCCAGCAATGAGGAAAGAAGCTCATCTTCTACGGGCGTAGGTAAGAAACCACGTATAGATTTTCTTTGCATAACTGCTTGTGAAACTTCCATTTTTACTCCAAACGATTTAGTCCAAGTATCGAAATATCAGACTAGTAGTCGAATTTTCTCAACTAGCGACCTTTCCTTAAAAAAATAGGGGGCAGCTTTTGCTGCCCCCTAGAAAATTTTAATTCATTTACGAATTCATGTTTTTTTATTCGTCAAATTTAAACCATTCACCAGTAACAGGAACCCAACAGTTCACTGGTGCTGGACATCCATTGAATGTTCCATCAGACCCTTTGTTAGTACTGCGGGAAGCTAATGTGAATTTCACTGCCTGCATTTGTGTTGAGAAATAGTTCTTGTTCGGACCGAAAGCTCCTTCTCCGTTAGAACGGAAGGCCTGAGGTCCAGATACTTCTCTCATTGCATCGGCAAATGAATCACGGGTTGGGTTAACACCCGCATTCTCTAATGCTTCTTTAATGACATACTGCATGGTACATTCACCTGGTGCATAGTCTGAATTCAGGAGTTCACCATCTGCGGTCTCTAAACCAACTTCTCCTGATGGTGCACCTTTGTCGCTTTGGCCGTTAAAGACTGGGAAATGTGCTATCCATTCTTCTCGACATTGTGCTTCAAACGCATCATCATCGCCTACACCCCCATTAGGAGTTGCGTAAGAATCATAAGATGTTACGCAGATAGCATTTTCTGCGGCCGGGTTCGTTCGGCTTGCACCAAATGGTGTGCAATTCGAAGACGCTGAATCTAGAATCGTCCGATCCCATGACGGTTGTAGTGTCCCTACTTCTCCCCAGAAACCAGATGCGTATATGAATGGAATGATAACAAACACGTGGTCAACGCCTTCTGCAGTGAATTGGGCCACCGCGGCAGCGCCTTCAGCATTTGCGGCAGCATTATCTCCGCTTAATGTGTTAACAGTAATTGTCGTCGTGGAGTATCCAGCTTCTTCAAGAATTGCTTTAGCTGCTTCACCAGCTGCTCCAATTGCTGGGTTATTTGAGTCGAGAATACCGACCTTTGAACCAGCCGGAATTATTCCTTGAGCAACTATGAGTTTCGCTCCAGCATCACCAGCTATTTCAGATGGTGGATTTAGAGCAAATAGACGGTTAGGTGCTGCATCCATCATAAGTTGTGGTGCGACTTCACCGTAAAAGAAAGTCGTATCATTATCTTCGGTGAAACAAGGGATGAATGCTTGGCTGAACCCTGAAGCATTTATTGCCATGAAGACTTGCTCATCAAGAACAGCTTTTGTACAGGAGTCTTCCATTGATGCTGGACTTAACGGATCCCAAGTTATCTGAACGCCTTCAACCATCCTTCCATTGATGCCGCCAGCTTCATTCCATTCATCAAAATATAATGTGAATCGTTCCGACAGATGATCAGTTGTCAACGCTGCTGGAAGTGGATATCCAATATCAATCAAACCTTGAAGGTCAGATACAACAACACCTATTTTGATGGTGTCTTCAGTGATTCCAACATCAGAAGCCGTTCGTTCTTCTACTGGTTCCGGCTCAGGAGCAGTTTCTTCTTCAGTTTCTTCTTCAGCTTCTTCTTCAGCTTCTTCAGCTTCTTCTTCAGCTTCTTCTTCAACTTCTTCAGTTTCTGATGCTTCACTACTGCTATCAGAACTACTGCTATCAGAACTGCTACTTGAACTGTCGTCGTCTCCACCGCCACAACTGGCCATGATCATGACAAAGCTCAAAAAAACAGCTATTAGCTTCAATAGTTTTTTACTCATTTTCCCTCCCCGAAATGAATACCTATCAACAATCACGTTGACATACTTTGTAATTACTTTGCGTTACTGCAAGTACTTTTAACACTAGTACTGCAATGAGATACGTCAAGCCGAAGAGGTTTTAGGCTTCTAGAAACTCTCCGAGTAAAATTGTTGCATTCAGTGGTGCTTTCGCTGAAATAAAGTGCTCTTTATACGTTGTGAATCGACCTTGACACTTATTATTAATTTCTTCTTGTGTGTAATCCAATTGATAATAAGAATGCAAACCAAGCGTTTCTCCGTTTTTCATTGCATTATCCGCATCTAGAACAGCAAAAACAACGCCCTTAATTCCTTCACCGTTTTGTTCCATTTCTGCTCGGATTGGGCTTGGCTTGTTAGGGATTGGGGATATGAGTTCTATCCCAGCGTCCCATGCCATAGCGACACGAACCCCAAATGATTCAGCTTCTCCATCTGTATTTTCTGGAGCAAATTCAGCATCTAATAGTGTTTCAAAATATGTCTTTCCCTTTTCAAAGTCCCATACGGCTACGACTATACGATTTATCCCTTTTTGCTGCATTACCGTAATCTAGCTCGTGTTAGTGCTGGTTTTATCACTTGATCCGAAGAAGGCAAAGAGTACCGTTTGCAATAGGTAACATCCGATACCCATAAGCCAAGTAGCCTGTAACCCATCAAGGGCCTCACTTGGATTATCTGGTCGTCCAATTATTGTAAAGGCAAGAGCAACACCTAATGCAAGTGAGAGCTGAAAGATTGTGGTTCTACCTGCTCCCGCCATGCCAAATTGATCTCTAGGAACATCGCGCATTGCTGCTCCAATAAGTTGAGCGAAACCAAAACCAGCAGAAAAGCCGATGAGAAGACTTGGCAACAAGATTCCTTTCAGATAATCGGGTTCAACTTTCGTGAAAAGTAGATGGCACGTTAGTCCTGCCGCACCAAGGATCCCTCCTACGGTAAGTAGCGGCCCATTTCCTATTCGTTCGGCTAGTCGTCCTGCTGGTGGAGAAACGAAGGCGGTAAGTAATGGGCCTGGAGCTATGGCAAAACCAGTTTTTAGCACTGACCACTCCCAGGTTCCTTGAATGAACGTGGGGAGGGATATAAGCCAGGCAAAAAATGCAACAATAAAAAAGAGTGTTCCAATCATCCCCACAGAAAATGTTTTGAGTTTGAAAAGTGCTAAATCAAACAGTGGAGCTGGATGGCGTTTTGAACGGAAGATGAAGGCAAGTACTAGAAGAGCGGCAATGGTAAACGAAATGATAAGACTGGGTGATAACCAGCCCCATTTATTTCCTTGTGTGATCGCAAATATAGCTGTTCCGACTCCGAGTGAAGCAAGTGGAACACTAATCAAATCAACTTTTGTGGGGATAGCTTCGCTGTAGCTTTCTGTTACCCATCGAGGACCAAAGATAATTACTATTGCGGCAACAGGAACGTTAATGAAAAAAACTGCTTGCCAGTCAAAGGCATCAACAAGTAAAGCTCCTAGTGTTGGTCCTAGCGCAGCGGCCAGACCTCCCATAGCTCCCCATGTTCCAATAGCTGTTTGAATTTTTGAGGGAGGGAAGGCTGCAAGAAGCAAAGCGAGTCCCGCTGGGTACTGCATAGCGCCTCCAATTGCTTGGATGATCCTTGCCCCAATAAGAAAATTCGCAGATGGGGCGAGCCCAGCAGCGCAAGATGCGATGAGAAAAACAAATAATCCCCAGAAGAAAAGTTTTTTGCGTCCAAAACGGTCAGCTAACCATCCAGATACAAGTAATAACGATGCCACTCCAATGGTGTACGCATTGACTATCCATGAAAGTTTACTTTCAGTTGCGTCAGGAAAGCCTGCACGAAGTTGTGGTAATGCTAGTGAGATAATAGAGGTTTCTATAGCAATCATAAATGCAGCTATTGAAGTGACGGCAAGGGTTAACCATGAACGTTTAGGGATACTGACTTTCTCTTCGTTCATGCAGACCTTTTCAACTAAGGGCAAAGAAACGCATACGCTTCAATGGTCTCTTGGCAACAGTACACGGAATCTTGAAAATTGGTGGTGTCCTCAGTGAAGTTTAAGAGAGAGGTGATGTAAGGTCTTTGGATGGGTGGTTTGAGTGAATTAAGTCGATCTATACAAGGCCGAGTCGCTATTGTCACCGGTGCTGCTAGTGGGATGGGTCGGGCTACAGCTCGAGTTCTTTCCGATGAAGGAGCTCGTGTTGCAGTTGTTGATATTAACACTGAGGGGGTGAATCGCGTTGTTGATGAGATCCAGTCAGAAGGCGGATTCGCACAAGGTTATGCAATAGATTTAACAAACCCAGAAAAGATTCTTCCACTTGTCAGCTCAGTACGTTCTGACCTCGGGGAAATTGATATTTTGATAAATAACGCTGGGATTAGCATTGGTGGACCAATTGATAGCCCTAATTTCGAAGACCTTTGGCAAGCTACTTTTTCAATTAATTTGGATGCGCAAATGCGACTTATAAGAGCATGTTTAGAGGATCTGAAAAGAAATCAAGATGGGCGCATTGTAAACGTTGCTAGCACTGAGGGGCTTGGCGGGTCTGCAGGTATCAGTCCATACACAGCATCAAAGCATGGAGTTGTTGGTTTAACGAAAGCCTTGGCTGTTGAATTTGGTCCTTTAGGTATCACGGTCAATGCAGTCTGTCCTGGACCAATTCATACTGGGATGACTGAAATGATTCCTTCAGAAGCAAAAGCAGTTTTTGCTCGAAGGAGAACGGCTTTGAAAAGATACGGTAACCCAGAGGAAGTTGCGCATGTTACTTTGTCACTTGTTCTTCCTGCTGCTTCTTATATAACTGGTGTATCTGTGCCTGTTGATGGCGGTATGCGAGCGAGAAATAACTAATTTCTAACCTATTAAGCTTGGGGTTGGATTATCAATCTCAAGGATCGTAGCTAACGATCGTGTAACCATATTTCCTACAGCTGGATTCATTTCTGGTGGGAGAAGCCCTGAGTTAGTTAACCGGTCACCTAAACGAATAAAAATGGCACAGAATCGCATAATTGCAAAAACTTCCCAATAGTGAGGATCTCGAACTTCTTTTCCAGAAACTTGTTCGTAGTAGGCCGCCTGTTCTTCTCTAGTCGGATAACCGGATAAGCGTTGAACATCTACGTCATCAAAGGACATTCTGTCAAACATGAGCCACCAACCAAGATCTGCTTCGGTGGGGCTAAGAGCGCATGCTTCCCAATCAACCACAGCAGCTGGTGTGTAGTCCTGCCAGATAATATTTCCGAGTCTGGCATCTCCCCAACTCAAGCCTATGCGCTCATCTTTGGGATCATTTTTCTCTAGCCAGTCCAGTGCAAACATCATCACAGGATGTTCACGACCATCTAGTTCTTTCTCAACATAATTTCTATAAATTTCTATTTGTTTTGCTTGCGTGGGTTTTCCATCACATGGATTTAACCAATGTAAATCTGCTAATTCCCAATCAATTTGGTGAATGCCAGCCATAGCTTCTAGGCCGGTCTGCACCATTTGTTTTCGCTGTACATCTGTAGCCTCATCGACAACAAAGCCTTCTTCTGTATACCGTGGACGGTCTGATGGAATTTTTCCGTCAATGTGAGTCATCACAAAAAACGGTAATCCTAAATAGGTACTTGGTTGTATTCTCCCAATTAGCGGAAGAGGGACATCACTGGCTGATTGAACCGTTTTCATTACGCGTTGTTGTAACGCCACAGAAATTTCACATTCTGGTGTTTGGACAGGGAACATTCCACCATCTTCAGGCTCAATTCGTGCAACGTAGCGTCCTTCGTGTTTACCTTCTTCTGTATCGGACGAGATGTTAAAGAAAACTGTTTCATTAGAAAATCCAGTTGCTACAGGAATATCAATCTCTCCTATTGCAATATTTTTGTGATCAGTATGTGAGTCAGTAAACCATTGAAGAAGAGCTTCACCATATCGGCTTCTATCAAGGTGAAATTTTGGGGCGTTTGATGCGTCTTCCATATATCTCTCCTAACGGCTATGGGTTATTTTTAGTAATCGCTATTTTCTAGAATAGATCGGATTTAAATACCTGCGGTCAGGATTGACTTAGAGTCTTCTGAATAATAGTCAACTTTGGGGTCATATTTGATGCCACCTTCTTCTTCCCAGCGTCGCAGTTCTGCTCTTCCAACAACGAACCAATGAACTTCATCTGGCCCATCGGCAAGACGTAGGGTTCTTTGACTGGTGTACATGTCTGCCAGTGGCGTCCATTGTGAAACACCTGTAGCTCCATGAAATTGGATAGCTTCGTCAATAATGTGGCATACCCGAATTGGGACCATGGCTTTTACTGCGCTTACCCATACTCGTGCTGCTTCATTCCCAAGTTCATCCATCGCTTTCGCTGCTGTCAGAACCATTCTTCTCATAGATTCAATTTCTATTCTAGCTTTCGCTATCACTTCAATATTTTTTCCCAGGCTTGCAATTGGCTTGCCGAAAGCTTCACGAGTCAGGCCGCGTTTAACCATCATTTCAATAGCCCGTTCCGCTGCCCCTAGAGACCTCATGCAATGGTGGATTCTTCCCGGCCCCAGTCGTACTTGAGATATTTCAAAACCTCGTCCTTCTCCAAGAAGAATATTATCTTTGGGAACACGACAGTCATTAAACCGAAGGTGCATATGGCCGTGTGGTGCATCATCTTTTCCGAATACATGCATAGGGCCAATAATTTCAACTCCAGGGTTATCCATAGGGACAAGAATTTGTGATTGGCGTTTGTGGGGAGGGCCGTCAGGGTTGGTTTGAACCATACAAATCATGATTTTACAACGGGGATCACCCGCTCCAGAAATATAGAACTTCTCTCCCGTTATAACCCATTCGTCACCATCAAGAACAGCACTGCAAGAAATATTTTTCGCGTCAGAAGAAGGAATATCTGGTTCTGTCATTGCGTATGCGGAACGGATCTCACCGTTGAGTAACGGCACTAGCCACTTCTCTTTCTGTTCAGGTGTCCCAACTCGCTCAAGGACTTCCATGTTTCCCGTATCCGGTGCTGAACAGTTTAAGCTTTGTGAAGCTATAGGATTTTTCCCCAATTCGGTAGCGATATAAGCATAATCAAGGTTTTTTAGTCCCTCTCCAGTTTCGGCATCGGGAAGGAAAAAATTCCAAAGTCCTTGCTCTTTGGCTTTCGCTTTGATTGAATCAAGAAGCTCTAGCTGACCTTCTCCATATCCCCAACGTTCTTCGCGTCCTTCACCGAGCTCAAAAAAATCCTTCGTGTGAGGGTTTACCTCTTCTGCTATAAATTTTTTCACTGCATCAAAAAGTGGTCGGACGTCCTCTGACATCCTTAAATCAAACATTTCCGGTGTTGTTTCTAAACCAGCCATTTATTCCTCCGATAAGAATTTATGTATTCACCTTATGTCTATCTTGTCCAGATTCGCTAGGTAAGCGTAAACGAATACTAAAAATTTCAATTTTAGTTGTAGTGCTCTAGTTTCTATAACGAGGTATACGAATCCAGAAAGTAGTTAGGTACACAGATGACTAATCGCGAACAAACCCTGCAAGCATTGGATAACTGTTTTAAAGATTTTGAAGGTGTTCTTTCATCTTTAAGTGAGGATAACTGGGAAACACAATCTCTTTGCCCTGATTGGGATATGAAGGGAGTCGTTACTCATCTTGCAGGTATAGAGAATCTCTTGTTGAAATGGGTTCCCCAAAGTGCGGACGAGTGGCCACCGTTTCCAAAGATGGCTGAATTTGAAAATCAGGCACAAAACCTTAGCAATCAAGAACTTCTGGATCTTTCACTAACCATTATAAGTGCTCGTCGAGAAGAGTTATCTGAAATAAATGATGAAATTTGGAATGCAGAATGTATGACGCCTGTTGGCCCTGGCACCTATGGAAGGTTCATGAATATTCGTATTTTTGACTTCTGGGTACATCACAGAGATATAACTATTCCTTTAGGGATTGAAACTATTGACTCTGGAATTCACGCGGAAATTGCTTTGGATGAAGTCCACGGGTCGCTCGGTTATATTGCTGGTAAAAAAATTAGTTTAGAGGATGGAATGAGCATTATTTTTCATTTATCAGGGGGAATAGAAAGAGACTTGTTTGTCAAAGTTGATGGAAGAGCAAGTGTTGTAGATCACCTTAAAGAAGCAACATGTGTTATTAATGCGGACAGTAGAACTTTCGTTATGCTTGCTTGTGGCAGAATTGACCCACAAGCTGAAATAGATGCGGGGCGAATTAGCTGGACAGGTGATAATGAATGGGGAGAACGAGTTGCAAAAAATCTTCGCTTCACCATGTAGAATTCACGGGTTTTATCTCTTGGAGTTGTAGATTTTTCTAGCGGCGATAATGTCAAATTGTGACGTTACGTGAAGCAAACCTTGACAAATTGGATAATGGAAAATTTGATGTCCTTATTATTGGCGGTGGCATTAACGGTGCTGTCTCAGCTGCTGCTTTATCGGCACGTGGAGCAAGCGTTGCATTAATAGATCGCGGAGACTTCGCTGGTTTTACTAGTCAACAATCTTCAAATCTTGTTTGGGGAGGTATTAAGTATTTAGAGAACTACGAAATCCCATTGGTTAGAAAATTATGTATGAGTCGTAACCGATTAATGCGAGCGTATCCAGCGAATGTGAAGGAAATAGGTTTTTTGGGAGTGCTAGGAGAAACATCTCCTTTCCCACCTTGGCTTGTTGGAGTTGGGGCTTTCACTTACTGGGGAATAGGGAATTTTAAGACTAATGCTCCGCGTCCAATGAGCGTAGAAACTGTTGAACGGATTGAGCCAATAATCAACACAATAGGAACCCTTGGTGGAATTGAATACGCTGACGCATATTTGAAAGATAACGATGCGAGATTCGTTTTTAGTTTTATCCGTTCAGCTATGGACGTTGGCGCTATTGCCGCTAATTACGTTGAATTGGAATCCGCTGAACGTGTTAAGGGAAAATGGTTTGCACATTTGAAAGATGTCGAAAGTGGTTCAAGATTGTCGCTAGAAGCGAAGGTTATTGTAAATGCTGCTGGCCCATTCCTTGACGGGTTGAATCAATCATGGAATCTTCACACCCGTCATCAAATTGTTTACTCCAAAGGCGTTCATCTTGTCGTTGATCAATTAACGCCAAATGAGAGGGTGCTTGCGTTCTTTGATGACAGTCAACGACTTTTCTATGTCATACCTATGGGAAATAGATCTGTAATAGGAACTACTGATACGAGAGTTACTGATCCATATACATCCGTCACAGACCAAGATCGGGATTTTCTTCTGGGCCAAATTAATGACCGACTGGATTTAAGTACTCCTTTAGTAAATAGTGACATTATTGCTGAACGTTCTGGAGTACGTCCTTTAGTAGTTAAAAGACAATCAAAGAGTACAAAAGATATTGATTGGACTGCATTATCAAGAAAACATGAAGTCGAAATTGATCACGCGAAGCAAATTGTTTCGATTTTTGGTGGGAAACTTACAGACTGTCTTAATGTTGGTGAAGAAGTCGCCGATGCTGTTCAGCTTCTTGGGATTCATTTAAACCCGGATCAGCGCCGATGGTATGGAGAGCCAGGTCGTGAATCACTGAGAGCTTTCTTTCGGCAAACACGCGGAATGCGAATCGATAATATGCGTGATAAACCAGGATCTGAACCCATATCAGAAAGATTATGGCGTCGTTATGGGCGTAGAGCATTTGACATGCTTGATCATATACGTGAAGACCCATCAATGGCAGAAGATATTTTAGATTCCTCTGATTATCTGAGAGTTGAACTCCACAACACCGCAAGTACGGAAATGGTAGTGAAGTTAGATGATTTTCTGCGTCGACGAAGCAAAATCTCATTGATTACCCGAGAAAGCGAAGTTAGGGAATCAGAAGGTCTTGATGAAGTAGCAAAAATACTTTTTGGAGAAAAAGCTGAATCAAAATTAGTGGAACACTTTGGTTCTGATTTTCAAATGAATGCTGATCAGAACTGAACTGTTATTCAAGAAATTCAGGTTCGTCTCGTAGGAGTTCCTCCCACCATGTTTGAAACTGGAACCAGCCTGCAAGTTCATGCCCTTGTTGATCAAATCCCGATTGAGCAAGTTCATCTGGGATCTCAATTGGAGTGCCTGCTGAAAGGGCGAGTATCTGACTTTGACAGCTTCGTTCGAGTGCAACAAACCACCAGACGGCTGAATCAACACTTTCTCCAGCAGTTATAATCCCATGATTTTGATGAATGAGTGCTTTCTTTTCACCCAACGATTCAGCCATTGCTTTCCCAACGTTGGTATCAAGGACAACCGCTCCACTACCCACTGAACAGAGTGCTACATCATTAAAAAACATTGTGTCATCTTGAGTAATCATTTTTAGAGGCTGGCCCAAAGAAGAAAAAGTTCTTCCGTACATTGAATGACAGTGTGCTGCTGCAACAATATCGGGTCGAGCTGAATGTAGTTGCGAGTGAATAGCGAACGCTGCCGCATTCACTGGTTTATCTCCAACAACAACATCGCCGTTGTGATCAACACAGATCAGGTCAGATACTTTCATGAGCTTGAAGTTCTTTCCAAATGGATTAACCCAAAAACGGTCAAGGTGTTCAGGGTCACGCACTGTTATATGCCCTGCTACGCCTTCTGCAAGGCGAAGTCTTCCTAGGACTCGAAGCCCAGCAGCAAGCCTTTGTTTTCTATGTAGGCGTTCTGTTTCAAAATCAGTTTCTTCTTGTTGATTTGGCCAAGAAAATTTATTTTCTTCTGATTCATCTTTTTTTTCGCTTTCACCAGTTTTAATATCGGTCACAGTCCCCTACCTTTTCTCTAGTTATACGGTAACGCAAATCTTGGTGATATGTCACTTGAGTGAACGGTATTGCTTTTCTGAAGGTATTCTCCCATCATGCGCTTTACTGGTGTTGAGAAGACAAAATGAATTCAAAAATTGGCTTTGATCCTTCTATGAATCCATCTTCAATTTCAGAAGTTGTTGGACCGATTGATCGAAGATTAATTGATATTCTTTCCATAGAGCGGAACAAGTGGGTAGAAGTTGATGAAACTTTAGCTGCTCCTTTTGATGCTCTTCAATCTCTTATATTTAGCGGGGGGAAAAGAATACGGCCAGCATTTTTCTATTGGGCACATGTTGGCGCAGGTGGTGATGGTCTATCAAAAATAGCTGTTAATGCTGGCGCTGCGATTGAAATGTTGCATGCTTTTGCTTTAGCTCACGATGATGTTATGGATCATTCGTCTTCTCGAAGAGGTGAACCTTCCATTTGGCAGCATTTTACTGATCTACATGATGAGAGTGGTTGGGCAGGTAATAGTAGAGAGTTCGGAGAAGCAGTCGCTATTCTCGTCGGTGATTTAGCCCATGTTATTGCAGACCAGTTGATGAGAGATATCTCACCAACTGTTTCACAAATTTGGGATGAACTTCGCTTGGAGGTCAATATAGGTCAGTATTTAGATGTGTTATCTGGAGCTAGGCAAACATTTGATCGGGATGGGGCACGACGGATATTGGAATATAAAACTGGGCGTTATTCAGTTCAACGACCGCTACACCTTGGTGCAGCAATTGCGGGAAAATATGATGAGTTTGCTGATTTTTTTACGGATTTTGGTCGACCAGTTGGCGTCGCCTTTCAGCTCCGTGATGATCTTTTGGGCGTCTTCGGTGACGAGAAAGCTACAGGAAAGCCGGTAGGAGACGACCTTCGGGAAGGGAAACCAACATCTCTTGTAGCTGCTGCTTATGAGAAAGCTAATGCACAACAGACCGAGGTGCTTCATTTGATCGGCTCTGAGGATTTAGCTGATAGTGACGTTGCTCGAATCCAAGAAGTTATTATTGAAACTGAAGCAGATCAGGTAATTGAGAAAGAAATTAAAAGTTTAACGACTGTTGCTCTTCGAGAGTTGGAAACATCTTCTTTAAAGAAAGAAGCTTTGGAAGCTCTCAGAGAATTAGCGTTGTTCGTTGCGTATAGAAGTTATTAATTACTTATAGAGAATTTAGCCACTTGTCCCTGATGTCATGCCACAATGGACAAGTGAGTTTAAGAAAATTATCTACTACAAATGCATTTGTTGTTACTGACCTTGAAGATACTCCATCTTTTGGAATTGTTCGCTGTGCGAAAAAGATTTTACAAGGAGGCGCTAAGGATCTCGCCCGTTCAATGACGTACACCTTTGCTTCTTTCGAAATGAAGCACGGTGGTGCCTCTGGGGGTATCAATGCGCTTCCTGATGAGAAAGTTGAAGCTATTGAAAAATTTGTTGAAGAGCTTAGTGGTGATGTCTCTCTTGGACATTTAGGACTTAATGCTGGAAAAGGTATTTCTTCACATGCATTTGGGAAATTATCTGAAGTCGATAGTCGATCTGCTCTTCGATTTGAAATGTATGGTGAGGATACTCTTGAAACGTATCTTGCTGCGTTAGGGCCTGTTGTGTCAGCGGACCAACTTATTAACCTTGATGGGAAAACCATTGCAATTGAAGGGTTCGGTGAACATGGACCTGCGATGATTGACCTTATTGAGGAACGTGGTGGAAAAGTCATTTCAATTTCAACTTTGTCAGGTTCTATTTCTGAACCCTCTAGCTTTGATACATCTGACATAAGAGGTCGTTGGGGGGAAAGCGGAGTTGATTTTGTTAAATCTGCTGACGGTGAAGTAGAGCCAGCTTGGAAGGTGTTTCAATCGGGTGCAGATATTTTATTTACAGGTTCAAAAATGGGTGCAGTTAACCACTTGACTGCTGAAAAACTTAAAGTCGCTGCTTTAGTTCCGCATCAACCTATTCCATTTACGGCTCGAGCACTAGCAATCTTACAAAGAAACAATACGATCGTAGTTCCAGATTTCATTGCTGTCGCTGCTCCTATTTTTGCTTCTTGGCCTGGAGAAAATACCGATGTTTCGCAGGTAATCCAATCCTCTATAGATCACATAAGTGGAGTGATTGACGAAGTCTCAAACCATGATGATGGCTTATTTCTGGGTGCTTGTTACCGTGCTGAATCTTTTCTTGAAACGTGGCAAGAGAAGCGTTTATTCGGGCGGCCTTTAGCTAGCTAGTTATAGTATTTTATAGAAATGAGCTACGTTCAATAGAGAACAATTTGGGGGCGATAATGATTATTATTACTGCAACACTGTCTTTTGAAACAGAAAAGGACCGGAATGAAACAGTAGCGAAAACTGCTGATGTTCAGGCTGCAACCCGTAATGATGAAGTTGGGTGTCTTGCATATTGCTTCGCTCCTGACCCTGCAGAACCCACTCATATTCAAGTGTATGAGTTATGGACTGATGCTAAGAACTTAGCTGCGCATTTTGATCATCCAAATTACGCAGCGATGGTAGAGGTTCTTCATGGTTGTGATGGTTTCGTAGCTTCGGAGAATCGTTTGTATCTTTCTGAGGACAGAGGACCAGTCTATGGACCGGATAAAAAATTTCGATTCGATGCTGTTTCTGAAAGTTAAGAGATAAAGAATTAATAAATGGATAAAGTAATTGACCTTCATGCGCATGTTGTTTTGGAGGAAAGTTTTGGTAGTGCTGGAGAATACGGACCTAGTCTTAACGATGATATAGGTGTACAAACATTTCGTGTTGGGGACTATTCGATGCGTGTTCCATATAGAGGCAGCGTCTTTATGGATGCGCAGACAAGAATTGATGCTATGGACGTATTAGGTATCGATCTTCAGGTTCTTTCCCCTAATCCTTTAACGTTTTTTGGTCACATTGACGAAAAGAACGCAACAAGATTCGCAAGGTCGTCAAATGATGCAATGGTTAGTCATATCAATAGATTCCCTAATCGTCTTTTAGGTACAGCTTCCGTCCCATTACAAAACACTGATTATGCGTGCGAAGAACTAGTTAGGGCTGTTGACGAGCTTGGATTAGTTGGCGCGTATATCGGAACCGATTATGGTTTCTCCCTTGATGATGTTCGACTTGATGACTTCTATCAAACTTTGGTTGACTTGGATGTACCTCTTTTGATTCATCCCGCTACAAATAATGGAATTCGAGGTGCTAATGATAATCGTCTTAATCGTTTTGGACTTGACTTAATCGTTGGTTACGCATACGAAGAAACCTTAACGGTTGCGACGCTTGTCCTTGGCGGTGTTTTGGCTAGGCATCCCAAATTAGATATATGCATATCTCACGGCGGAGGTGCTATTGCTTTTCTGGCACAACGATTTGATTCAATGGCATCTTTTTTGGGACAGGATTCAAATTTTGCTAACGACTTGCAATTGCTTTGGTTTGATTCTCATTTGGAAGAAGGTCCTGCCCAAGAATTAGTTATCTCAACGGTTGGTTCTGACAGAATGGTGTACGGTACAAATTTCGGTGGCTGGGATACGCCTACAAAAGTCACTAATTTTGATCGGAGCCTTTCAAAGAACGCAATTCAATTATTGCGCCTACCATGGGATGGAGAGGGGGTTTAGCTATGAATGAATTAGTTATTGAAAATGCTAGGGTTTTCTGTGGCGTAGATGAGGAAGTCATTGAATCAGGAACTATCTGGGTTTCTCACGGAATTATTCGCTACGCGGGTCCTTCTATTGACTTTAAAGAAGAAGTTACGGATAGTGAACGGTACGATGCTCAGGGCAAATTTGTTATGCCTGGAATGACCGAATCACATGTGCATCTTTCATATAACAATGCTCACCCCAAACAGCTCAATGACCAACCACTCCCCTTAGCGATGCTTGATGCCGTTGATAATGCTCGAGTTTTACTTGGGTCAGGTTTCACGTCTGCTATTAGTTTTGGTTCAGCTCAAGGACTGGATGTTCCATTAAGAGATGCTATTAACAGTGGAAGAATACCTGGACCTCGTTTGTCTGCATCTGACCGAGATCTTGGTTCTACGGGTAGTAATGCTGATGGTACTTTTGGAGGTGATAGTTCAAAGAAAATAATTGCTGATGGCCCTTGGGCTGTTAGGAAAGCTGTTCGTACCTTAGCTAAAAAACGGTGTGATATTGTTAAAATTTTTCTAGATGGAGAAGCATTATCTGAATACGCTCCGCCTGGTGTACTTACCTACAGCGATGAGGAAGTTGAAGCTGCTGTATCCGAAGCTCACATCAGAGGAATGCGCGTTGTCTGTCATTCACGTTCCGCTGCCGCCGTTAAACAAGCTGTGCGCAGCGGTATAGATATTATTGGTCATGCGAACTATCTAGATGATGAAGCGGTCGCTATGTTAGAAGCTGAGCGAGATCGTATATTTGTCGGGCCAGGAATAGCTTGGGAAGTTGCGTTGTTGGATAAAGGTTCAGAGTTAGGGCTTCCACGGGAGGCTATGGAACAGCGCGGATATCAGCGGGAAGTTGATGAAACTATCTCTTCAGTCAAGCGACTTCGGGAAAGTAAAGTACGTGTTCTTATTGGTGGAGATTACGGTCTTAATATCACGCAACATGGAACGAATGCGAAAGATCTTGAATATTTCGTTGACTTATTTGGTATGTCAGATGTTGAAGCTTTATTGTGTGCAACGCGTGATGGTGGAGCAGCTGCTAATACGGAGGGCATGGTAGGAACACTTGAAGAAGGTAAATTTGCCGACCTAGTAATTGTGGATGGAGATCCTTCAATTGATGTTCGAGTTCTTCAAAACCACGATCAGATTATTGGTGTAATGAAGGGCGGGGTTCTGCATTACGACCTAATGCAGAAAAATCCTTATATTGCGCCAAAGCAATCACGTTAGTAATCTGTGAACTCTACACAAGTACTGCCGAATACATGAAAGGAATACAATGATTGTTATAGCTGGATCATTCCGTTTTGATAACGGAATCACTAACGACGTACTTGATGCGTGCCGATTGGTTATGGAGGGAACTCGAGCTGAAGAAGGCTGCCTTGATTATATTTTTTACCCAGACCCATTAGAAGAAGACATTCTTCGAGTTTTTGAGAGGTGGGTCGATAACGATTCTCTTCAGAATCATTTTACTATGAGTCATGTTGACGCATTTCGTAAAGCGATGGGTGGGTGGTCAATTTCTGATAGAGAAATAAATAAATTTGAAACTGATACATTTGATTCAATGTAAAAGGAGATTCTGTGAATGAAGTAACTACACCAAATCTATTTAATATGGATGATCAGGTAGCTGTAATCACTGGGGCTGGTCGGGGTATCGGAGAGGGAATTGCAAAATCATTTTCTGAGTCGGGAGCTTCTGTTGTTGTTGCTGCTCGACGAATTGAAGAAATTGAACGTGTCGCAAGTGAAATTCGTGATTCTGGTGGTTCCGCTATTGCGGTAAGAACAGATGTTACTGATGATGAAGCAGTAGTTGCTCTCGCGGAAGCAGCCATTAATGAATTTGGTAAAATAACTACTTGGGTTAATAACGCAGGTGGTTCACCCATGAGAATGCCATTATCTGAATTGCCTCGTGAAGAGTGGGACCAAACTATTGCTCTTAATCTCACATCTGTGTACGTCGGGTGTATAACAGCAGCCAAATATATGACTAAAGGATCGATTATCAACATCACATCTGGAGCTGGATCAGGCCCTGTTCCTGGAAGCGCACACTATGGAGCGTCAAAGGCTGGAACGAATTCCTTGACATGGACGTTATCAGTTGAGTTTGCGCCTGATATTCGTGTGAATGCTGTCGCTCCAGGTGCTATCCCGACTGAAGTGATGATGAAAGCGATAGGAAAAGATGAAAACCAATTAGATGAAATTTTAGAAGAGTGGAATATTCCACTTGGTCGTTTAGGAACACCGCAAGATATTGGCGCTGCTTGTTTATATTTAGCTTCAGATGCTGCTAGTTGGGTGAGTGGGGAAATTCTGCGTGTCGGTGGTGGAGCAAAAGCCCACTAACTATTAGGTATCTTATTAAATAACGAATACATTGGAACAAAATCAGCTACTCCGACGTCAAAGCAAATACAGAATCAAATGGAGTGAGTTTGAGAAGAGTAAAGACAGATAGAAAAGTTTTATTCAAGAGCTTAGGAAATATTGCTTTTGTTTTTCTTGCTCTCACAATCCTTGCTGGTTTATTTGGGTGTTCAAATTCTTCATCTAATGAATCACAAGAGGATAGTCGGATAATTGTTGGTGAAGTTGATGATTCCGCTGCACGTTGCATGGCGTTAAGTGCAGAATGTGGCTACGGATATGATTATCAAAAAAACGTGACTGTTGACTTGTGGGAATTAAGTTCTGATGGTTCTTACTGGTTACTCAAAGAAGA
>CENF01074770.1_pt1 | contig 31023 bp, 27 predicted proteins | sample 361291 | NCBI WGS metagenome assembly CENF01 (sample SAMEA2619399, study PRJEB7988) | marine metagenome | isolation source: saline water (ENVO:00002010), including | reverse complement strand
TCTTCTGTTTGTACTTCAGTCGAATCAACCTCTTTTTCTTCTGTTTGTATTTGTGTTGAGGCGTGTTCTTTATCAAAAATACTATTTTCTATAATATCTTTTAAAATTGTATTCGGAATAAGTTTTTCCCCCATTTTTAGATTTGTAGTTGGTGAAGTAAGCGTTTCGGCGGTCTCTATTTCACGACGGATCTGTTCAACAGCGTTTATCGCTTCCTGATGACGCGTCTGCATCTCAGGAGTTCCATCATTGTTTGATGCGATTTGAGCCAATTCTTCCTGTGCTTGTGTGAAAGAGGCAATAAGCTGTGGGCTTGCCTTTCTTGGTGTAGAAATCCAACGCTCAATCTCTTCTCTTTCGTATGTAATTCCATCTTCTGCAATTACTGGGTCTTCCATGATCTCAAGTGAAAGTGGACATTCAAAACGCATTCTATCATTTTCATCATTAATAGATATTACTCCACCTTCTTGTGATTGATTCATATTATAGAACTATATATAAATATACTATTCTTATTCATTCATACACAATAATATGATTTAAACACATTTTATGAGAAAATATATAAAAGATTGAGATGGAATCACAAATATCATCATTATTTAGTAGTATATTAACTAATATTAAAGAGTATGAAGATAGAACAAATAAACAGATTGCAAAACATGATACTATTATTGAGGAGAAAGATCAACAAATTCAAGTATTAAATGATTTAAAACAAAAACAACAAAATGAAATGGAAGATTTCTTAAAGGTTTCTTATGCAACTCGCTGGAAAAATGCTGCTGAAGAGTTTGAAAAAAAAAATGTACATTTACAAGATAAAATTGAATCTCTTACACGAACAAATGAAAAATTGAATTCAAAATTAGATTCATTAACAGAACTTGTATCTGAAGAAACACAAACAGAATGTAATGAGGAAAAAGTAATTACAATTAAAACTAAAAAAGGAGCTATTTATATTTTAAAAAATGGTCAATTACTAAAAGATAATAAACTTGTTGGAGAAGTCGTTATTAATGAATAATCCAAAATATTATCTGTGTAATATATTATACAATGGAAGAAGAATCTATGCTAGAACTATTACACCAGTATGCTACTAAATTGAATGAACGTGTTGATACTTTAGAAACACAATTAGAATCTCTTACTATTAAGACTCTATATGGACAAAAACCAGAATTAGAAACTAAAAAGCCAGAATTAGAAACTAAAAAGCCAAAAAAATTTTTCGGTTTGTTCGGAGGAGACTCTTCGTTTAAGGAAGATTCTGAGTCTGAAGAAGAATCTATGGAAGAATTACTATATCAATATCTTATAAAATTGAATGAACGTGTTGATACTTTAGAAAAAAATTTAGAATCTCTTACTATTAAGACTCTATATGAACAAAAACCAGAATTAGAAACTAAAAAGCCAAAAAAAAGATTTGGTTTATTCGGAGGTAAAAAACCCAAAAGAAGAATAAAATACACTTACGGCATTTATACTGGTAATTACTAAGAGATAAAAAAATGTTAATCTACCCCATTGAGTATTTCAGGACATTTATTAAACACTGCGCATTACCTTTCGGCGACGTCGTTTCGTTGCGTGTCTCGTCAGTGAGCAATAATAGCTCCTAATACGTCTAACCTTTGTTCAATAAATTTCACGAAAATACCCAATAAGGTAGATGCTTTCTCTTTGTTCTTACATATAAACACAGAATATATACTTTTCGTTTACTGGTCATAGCGTATTAGCATTGACTAAGACCCCCGGCCAGGATGCGTCTCTACTGAGCTCGCAATCTTAGTCACTAATATCTATATGACAACTCACCGTAAACCAAGTGTAGGATAGCACGTCTTCCGCTCCTTGTTCAGGTCGACGGAAGCGAAATGCTGAATTTAGTTGTCTGGGAATGTAGTCCCCCAGTTTACGAAAAGGCATTTATATGCAAGAACTTTTGGTTGGCATCAGCCAAACCCCGACATAAGCGTCCATACCACGACGAACTTACTGGAATCTCACCAATAAGTCCGAAAAGCCGACTTTGCCACAATGTCTCCTCACGTCCAAGTATTTAGCTCCCTATTAGTCAAGAGAGCTGTCGAGGGTAACCCATATTACGCCGATAAATCAGGAAGAATCAATCACATTATTTCGCCCAATCCCGTTAAATATCAATTGCTTATTTTCGTAATAAGCGTATGTTGACATACTAGAATTACGTAAATAAGCAATTGATATTTCGTCCAAAGTCGTTAAATAAGCGATGTATTCGTCCTTAACGCTACATCGAATGATTTATCCTTAAATTGATACGCACCTTTAGGTGCCTCAGTACAAATACTTTTTTTGACTCCGCCCCCACAATTTTTTTATTGCGTTGGCTAATGCCATACCATATTCTGAGGAATGCCTCTGCGGTATTCCTCAGAATATTATAACTTAAAGACCTTTTATAGAATCTTTAAGTTTTTGTTCGGTACAAACTCTGGGTTGAAACTTCATTAGTTGGTAGTCAGTTACACAATTCATATCGTAATATAAATCGGCAATATTCTCTCGAATATCTTGTTGGAATTCAAAATCCCTACAACGACTCAACTCTGTGTTCAACTTTTTAACCCTCTTTTGCGTATACACACAAAAGTTATCATACATATTACACAACTCACTTAATAGGACATGATCTCCCATTTCACGAGATTCGGTAATTGGATGCGGAGTAAACTCCTTCATAAGATTAACTACATCTGAACCAAACTTAATGTCAAACACATACAATGCGTTTGTATACATAATCGTATTTTAACGTATTATATGCGATTTGACAATTAAAACATACTTAATATTATCATCTAAGCAATAAAAACAATCATTTTTTTATTTTTTTGTAGTTTTCCTTACTAATTTTCTATTTTTTCTTCTGGTTTTTAGTTTTTTGGCACCACCTACGTCCATATTAGTATCCATTTTTCCAAACATATCTTCAAGAGCATCCCCTTTATTTTCCTCTTCTACATCAGCCCCTTGTCTTGCTCTCTTGCGTTCCACGGCACGTTGTTCCTTAGTGCTAGTTACACTAACACCCACATTTTGATGTCTCAAGTATCTACTGAGAATCATATGTTGTTCATCTACGTCTAATTTAATTGTTAATGGAAATTCTTCTGCAGAAACTCTTGCTCTCCATCTTCTTGGTTCTGGTCCATGCATCTTCTCAAACGTACCTTTTGCAAGATACTTTTGTAATACATCCTTACTTTCTGGACTAATTTTATCCCATTCTGATGGAGTTCTTATTGAATAAACTTTGATAGCTCCATCCTCTGTAGATGCACTTGGTTCCAAATTAGCTTCTAATGCTTCGGACAAAGATTTGTACATACTATCATCTAATGTAAATGAATCCGAATAAAGTACTCTTTTTCCAGCTTTAGCTCTCAAAGCAGCACATTCTTTTTCAAGCTTTTGTAATCTTTCTTGTAAATTTGAAGCACCTTCTTCGTTTGACATTATATAACTATACAGATATAAAATATAATGGTAAGATATGTCTAATAATATTGTTCTAACCATTCTTTTAAAAGATTTTCAAGTGATGCCAATGAATACTACATCATTGTTAAAAAAATTTAAAATTATAGAAGATAACGCAGAAATTATTCTTAACTCAGAGTATCCTGGTGGAAATATACAGGAATTATTTGTCTTAATTAAAGGATTTGCCAAGAAATATACACAAAAACTAAACAATTTGATAACAAATCTTCCAAAAGTAGAGAAAACTATTGCAAAAAAATTTTCTGAAAAGTTAGACAATACAATTAGAAGACCACTTGGTATAGTTAATGGTGGTGGACCTCAAATCGACTCATTCACTGAAAAAATGGCATTATTATTGTACATATTTTATGGCTCTCTAATTTTTGAAGATTATTTCTTCGATTTGTATACTTTACAAACTAATGAGCAGATTGGGGGAATGAAACGCAATAATGATAAAAAGGTATTATCGAAAGAAAGCTATGATAAAACAATATACACTCATGTTGATGAGGAATATGAAGACCACGATTCAGAAATTATAGATCTTGATTCCAGACGTATTCTTGTTGGTGTCGTATTATATAAGCCGGGAAAACTCGCGCAAAGCGAATCATTTATTATTAAGTTGTCTGCATCAAAACTCTATTTTGATGCATATAAAACTGAAATACAGGTTTATAAATCCTTATATAATTCTACAGATTCTACTCCTACAAATGCAATGAGTAATATTGTTAAATATTATAACTCGAATGATGGGAATAAAACCGATTTTACAATGAATGATTATGAAGAATACGATTCAGACACATATGAGACTATGGCTGAAATAGATGTTGAAAATATTGGGAAAATAACACTTGATATAACGGACTATATATCAGAAATTGAATATGAAAGAGAACTATTTCAAAAAACAAAATCGCAATGGTACATTCCTAACAATATTGTTATATATTTTGCGATTGAATGGGACAAATCTTACATGCCTCTTGAAAAGACATTTGATATCATAGACATACATGATAGAGAACCATTTATGGCAAAAATTTATTCAAACCTGATTTCTACATTAATAACATTAAAAGAAGATGTCTCATTTTATCACGGTGATTTAAAGGCTGATAATTTGTTGTGCGATATCAATAGGAATATTAAATTATTTGATTTTGATTTATCTGGTATATTAGCAAAAAACAAAAATAATTTCAGGGCAATAAGAAATTATAGAATATGTAGTCATTTTAATAGACAACTTCAAATTAAAGATGGTCTCAAAAGTCTTACGGGAATATATCCAAAACCCGAGGACAGCTTATTTCTCTTCTTTTATGACTTACATCGATTTTCAGTTAATAACGTTTTTTATTCCAGAATTAAAATTGAAAATCTTAATGATTTACCTTTATTAAATCAATCTCTTATCATTCAATTACGTAGTTCCGTAAATAAGGCTATAACACTTATGAATGAAGGTAAAAATTGGAATTTGGAACCAATGCAAATATCAAGAGAAATTTTTGACGGTATTGACGATATTGCCGGCAAAACATTAGAGGATGTTTTCTCTGATATTTTAACAAAAGATATAGGTGAATCACCGGAAAATATTGATAATGATGTAGAAATGGAGGATGTATTCCAAAAGAAATATAATAACAGCATCAGTATTGAAACTATGACCGCATCTTTCTTTAAGAATACTTCGCCACTATTATCATGGTCAAATAATAAAGATGCAAAAATAAAAAAACCCTACTTCTCGCCTTTATAACTCATTATCACTTTGCTCCCAATCTACTGATTTATCGTCAAAATCTAATTCGTTCATTTCAGACACATCTGTCCTATATCCGTCATTCTCTTCCTCAATCTTTTCTCCTTCATTACAACGGGCTTCTTTTGGTGATTCGCATTCTACATCAGAAACTACATTCTCATCCACTTCAACCACTACCTTCTCTTCTATCTTATTATCCTCATTTTCATCACGAGATTTTAATACATCCATAACTTTATTCCAATGATCCCATGGAGCAACTATGTATGGAAACTGATTCATAAAAATTTGACTACTTATAACTGGTATTTCTTTCCACCTTTTTATGATTACATCGATGTCTTCTTTCATCTTTACAATATACTTATGTGTTTCTTCTTATTCGTATTTTTAATTATGTTTACATATCATCACGTATTTTTATATTAAATACATGTAATGAACAAAGGATATTTATTTGTTGTAGGTATAATTATTGGTATAATCATCATTCTTGCTGTAATATCCGTCAAGAATAAGAAAAACAGAGCGAAGTGGTCCGGATTAGCGGAAAAAGAATTATGGATTGGAGAAAGAAAACCGTTGACTGGAAGACATACTCTAGAAAGTGTACCCGTTGTTTCACAAGGTGATTCTCCCGGCGTTTCTTATACTATGAATATTGAAATCGAAAAATGGTTACATAATAAAGATACTGAATTTAGAGAACTATTCACGCATGGTATTGGAAAATTTGGCAAATTGAAAGGTAAAGATATTGTCAGTGTTGCTATTGGGGGTCCCAAAAATGATATATATGTCGACATTAATGTAAGAAAATTTACTAGTACTGGAGCAGAAATTCCAGAAGAATGTAAGGATCTTGATATGGATGATGATGGCAAAACATTTATAACTCATAAATTAACTTCAGTAGAAACTCATAGAATTGTATTAAAATATTTCCCTATTGCCAAATATTTTCATCTTGCAATTGTGCTCACACAAAACAGGGTTGATGCTTACTTAGATGGTAAACTTAATGTAACTAAAATATTTGATGGAGATATTTTGATGCCTGGTTCTGACACTAAGTTACCCATATTATACTTTATGGGTGAACCAATAAAAGGACATATGTCTAATTTTAGATACATTAATAAAGAATTGAACGTTCGTACAGTGAAAGATATATATAAACACGATATTAATCCAAACAACAATAAAGATATTATTAAAGATGAAGACGGTGATGGGGATTCAGAAGCAATTACAGACGAAGACTAAAACAAATGTAATTAAAATAAGACAAATGTATTTAAAATAAGATTAAAACTATACTCAATAGAATATGAATAGTTTCAATAAAATCATAATATTATGTCTAACAATTTTCAATAATGTAACAGGAATGTCATCTATGCCCTATAAATATCCGTACGATCCACGAATACATAATTTTGGAAATGTTGGCCTTGGAGGTAAAATTCATGCCAGTTTAGCAAGACCAATCACTAAATTAATAGACAATGCAGCATATAGTGGTGACGATATTAGAGATATTATTGTTAGAAATTTAAAAGATGATGCACAATTTGTTTCAGATTGGTGCTGTGGTACAGGTATGTCTACAGATGCTTTAAGAAATAAATTTAAAAATGCCCAAATTATTGCTGTTGATACCTCGACAGAAATGTTAGATGTTGCGCGCAAATTCTCCGATAGCAACACCAAATTTATTTGGGGAGATGTAGAAAATGTCCAATTACCTAATCCTGTTGATCTTATAACTATTATGTTCGCTTTTCACGAAATACCTCAACACGGTCGCCTTAAAATATTAAAAAATGCAAGAGATAATCTTACAGAAAATGGAAAATTATTAGTAGTTGATATAGATACATCATATAAACCAAGTAGAATGATGTTAAGTGGTGAACCCTACGTTCTTGATTATCTCAAAAATATTCGTTCGGATATTATGTCTATTTTTCCAATTGTACAGGAACAAGTACCAGTTAGAGGACATGTTCGCCAATGGTTGCTTTCCAAATAATTTTTAAATAATTATTATATAATACAATGAAAACAAGAAGGCGTCTCAAATATAATAATAAACACACCAAAAAAAATTTAATGGGCGGTATGCTTCCTTCTTCATGCCAAATTAATGATAATTTTGATGACTTTAATCCACTCATATTAGAACTTAACGATAATGGAATCCACCCTTCTACACAGGCAAACCTTAATTGTTGTTGGATTAATTCTTCATTATATGCCTTTTTAGCAAATTATCACGTATATAATATATTAGAACAAAGAGATGAAAATAGTTTTCAAATACAACAAATCGAAGATAAAGACCCACATTCCTTCAGTGAACTAGCAGATATTGTTAAACAATTCAGAGATTTAGGTGATAATCCTCCACATACAGCTACTCGCTGGGATGCATCCAATTATTATACATTATATGAGTTAATTCAGAATAAATATAACTTTATGCCAGATGATTTCCCCAATTTTGGTGAGTATGGAGATGCACGAATCATATTTGAATTGTTTTTAAATCTTTTTGAAAGAAGAACAATACCAACAGGAAAAAAAGTTGAAAAAGGTTGGCAAAAATTAATTGGAAGTCATGAGTATGTTAATTCTCCTCAGGAATTGTGTAACTTCTTAAACTCTATTGAAGGATATACTTGTGTGTCGTTTACAAGAACTTGGAGATGTATTGATCGCATTGAATCATCTGCAAATGATGAAGAATTTGATGCATTTCATTTCATTGCATATGCCAGAGTTAATAAAAATAAATGGAGATTTTTTGATAGCGGTAATACTATAAACGATGTTCCTTTGGCTCAGACTCTTCTAGCCCCAAGTCTATATTATAATAAGTTAACAAATGCTTGTCCGAAAGGAAAAGCCTTCTATATAAGTGGTCTTTTCATTAAGAATTCTGCTTTAACCAATAATTCTTCAAAAAACATTTCTAAATTAGCTTTAAAACCATCAATCCCTTTTACTAACGTCGGAAAATCGGAAGAAGAAAACCAATTGGCAATCGCTTTAAAACTATCTATGGATGAAGAAAAACGTATTGAGGATGAACCTGAAGAAATTCGTTTGGCTAAACTTGCTGCAATGTATAACGATGATACAGATGATACAGATGATATCTATTATACAGATGATAACGATTCTATATATACTACCGAAAATACAAAACCATCAACTCCTTTTGGATTTGGGGGTCCTGATGAATCCAGAGCAAAACTAGAACAGCTCAGACAAGAAGCTGCGCAAGCCCAAGAAAAAGAAGAACAAAAACGCATTGCTCTCCAAAAGAGAATCAATGACAGAAATAAAGCAGAAAGAGAAGAAGTTGAACGTATAGCATCAAGAATTAGAGCTAAACAAGAAGAAGAAAGACTTATTTCTGAAAAAGCTAAAACTGAACGTCTTGCTGCTGAAAAAAGTGAAGCTGAACGTATTCTTGCTGAAAAAAAAGCTGAAGCTGAACGCATTTCACGCCAAAAAGAAGCATACGAATGGTATTTAAAACGCGAGCAACAAGGCTTTGACGAAGCTAATGCTCTTCAAAAAGCTGAAGAAAAACGTATAGAAAATGAAAAGGCTTCTGCTGAAGAAAAACGCATTATTGTTGCAAATGCTGCAGAACAACGTATTGCTGAAGAACAAAAACGCATTACACAAGAACAAAAACGCATTGTTGAAGAAAAAGCTGCACAAGAACAAATTATCGTGTATGAAAAAGCTGCTGAAGAACAACGTATTTCTGATGAAAAAGCTGCAGAAGAACAAGAACGCATTGCTGAAGAACAAAAACGCATTGAAGAAGAACAAAAACGCATTGCTGAAGAAAAAGCTGCTGAAGAAAAACGCATTGCTGATGAAAAGGCTACTGAAGAAAAACGCATTGCTGATGAAAAGGCTGCTGAAGAAAAACGCATTGCTGAAAAAGAACAACGTATTGCTGAAGAACAAAAACGTATTGCTGATGAAGAAGCTGCTAAAGAAGAAGAACGCATTGCTGCGGAAAAATTGGCAAAAGAACAACGTATTGCAGCAGAAAAGGCTGCTGAAGAACAACGCATTGCTGAAGAGAAAAAACAAATTGAAGCACAAAGAGCTGAAGAAAAACGCATTGAAGCTGAAAGAGCTGAAGCTGAACGTATTGCCGCAGATAAAGCTGAAGAATTACGTATTCTTCAGGAAAAAGCTGAACAAGAACAAAAACGTATTGCTGAAGAAGAAGCACAAAGGCAAATTAAAGCGAAAAAAGATGAAGAAAAAACCATGGTAGATTTACAACAACAAGCAACCGATAATCTTATCAATAGTTTACAAAGTAAAAGTGTTAATATACAAAATAAAATATTAAAAAATAAAGAAGACAAGAAAAAACTTCTTTCACTTCAGGAAGATATGACAAATATTATTCCAAAAGAAAGTTCAATAACACAAAAATTTGTAAGTCCCACTGAAAAAATTGAAAAAATCGATTTCAATAATTATACATTTATGTGTCCGAATAAAGGTTGTTCATGGGAAGGAAACAGAAAAGATTTGGAAAGTCATTTAAAAATATGCCCTTATAATCGAAAGATTAGCAGAAAACAATATATTTATGACAAAAATATGGAAGATTTTGAGAATATTGAAGAAGAAATTCAAAGTAGTAGAATCAAGAATAATAAATGGATTAAAAAAGGTGATAAATGGGTTAGAAGTAGTGGAACACTTGAAGATGAAGCTGCCCTAAGGAATCAACAATTACAATTAGATGAACTTAAAAGAAAACGTTTGAAACAAAAAGCTTCCGAATATCATAAAGAAATTGACCCAATAATAGAGCATGATAAATTATACAAACAAGATAAATCAAAAGAAGAAGCTAATTTACTTGCACAAAAAGGTAAAAAAGATTATATTGAAATTGATAAAGGTGATGGCATAATTAAAACAATTCAGAAGGCATTGCCAAAAATTAATATTGAAGAACAAAAGTCATTACCTAAACCAAAAAAATGGCCAAAGGTAGATACAACTCGAGAAACCACACATGAAGCCTCATATTGGATATGTAAATACTGTAAACAAGCCAACAGTTCCCAAAATAAATTATGTGCATCATGTGGTACACCAAAAGGTGAGTTTGTTCCACCAATACCACAAGAACAAAAAAATGAAAAGACACCTGAAGAAAAAGCTCAAGAAGAAGAATCAGAAAATCTATTGACAAATATCGAGGAAATGATTACAAAACCAATGCCTAAACCACCAATATTGGAAATACCAATAGAAGTACCACCATACCCAGTGGAACGCAGAAGCTATGGCCACGAATCAGTAAAGCCTTTCCAAGTGGTTGTTGAATCTGACTATGACCCAGACATTTTCAATTATCTGGATATCAAGGCAGGTGAAACCATTATTGTTATAGGCAAAATGAAAAATGACAGAAACGTAACTTGGTTATACGGCTACAAATTTGGCAGCTCTCCAGAGTATTCGGGTAAATTCCCAACTGAGTATCTTTCGTCGCGAGTATACTCAGATTCAGAACCAAATTGGATGAAAAAATTAGACCATCGATATTATCCTAAAAAGAAGAAAACACAAGTTAAATCACAAGATAAATCTAATATCCAATTTACGAAAGGTGAAGAGGTTTTCTATCAAAAATCAGTAGACCAAAAAGTATTAGCAAAAATAATTAAAATACATCACGATGATGTTGAACCATATTATACTATTCGATTACAAGATGGTTCTGAAAAACAAACTATTTATGTCAGACTTACGAAGATTATTTAATTATTATGAAGCAACCATACCCCCAAATACTACCTCATATACATGAGAAACATTACCATATTCTTCTCTAAGCTTATTATATTTTTCTTCTTTTGGTTTTATAAAGTCATTGTTACATACAATACATTTATTGTAATATGTTGTAAATCCATCGCCATATGATGTTGTTCCAATGCATTTACGTATATATCCTTTAGATATTTTAGACTTACATGAAATACAACTCATAAATTTTGTATTTTCTTTTGATTGTACCTTGTCATAAGTGCTTTGAACATATTGAGCAATTTTATCATGTTCATTCTTCAATTTTGTGTGAAGTTTAGTTATTTGGTTTACTCTCTTTTTAATGTCAGATTTATTAGAATATTCTTCAAATCCTTCAGGATAGTAAAACTTAGTAACAGCTGGCCCCCACTTCTCACCCTTATTTAATACCTCTTCTAAAGCTTCTTGTCTATTTTTCGCAAAACCTTCCAATAATTTTATACCATGAAATGAAGTAATATTTGCACAATATGGATCGTCGCGGTCATATCCAGATTTCTCCTGTTTTTCAACTAATTTATCATAATATTCCACAACATCTGCAAATATTGTTGCTTTACAGTCATACGTTAAATCCCATGCACCCATCTTCTTATTCCAGTTTTGTTCTCATTAATTCATTTTTTTAATTTACTAGTTAATGAATCTTATTTTATCTACAATCCTATTCCTTTTGGTATCGTTAACAATATTATGTACTTTTATGTATCCAATAATTGAAAGCATGACTCCAGAAGAAGCACATTTAGTATGCCCTCCTTTTGGCGAAGATGGAACAATCCAATGCCCCAATATAGAGGACCCAGTTCTTCAAAAACAAACATGTGATGCTTTAGTACAACAATGTGAACTTGAATTAAATAATAGTAATAAACCAGAAATTACTAATCCCAAAAAAGGAAATTTTTTATTTGAATCGGAATAAATTTATTGGTATCTTTTTAACCTGCAAATGGGGGTTTGCTCTGTGCTTCTTTAACTGCTTTCCTTTCCTTTTCATCTCTGTTAAAACGCCTCTGAGTCAACCACCTCTGTATATAGGCTGCTTTATCTTCCTTAAGTTCGTCGGATACATCAGAATCCCTTATATCTTCTAGATTCGTCTCTAAAGGTTTAAAGGATTTTGAGGGGCTCGTACCTTCTTCTGGAATACCTGTGAATCCTATACCTTTTTCTAGTGCAATCTTTGCATCTTCTTTTCGTTCTTCTGTTATCATTTGATAATTGGCTACGTTTCTTGAGTCCACTCTATCCTGCTGACTTCTTTGGAGACGGGTCCTTAATGGACTTGGATGCAATTTAAATGGTTCTTCAGTTGGTCCTGGAGGAATTCTTAATTCTTCAGTGGGACCAAGTGGAGGCATAGATTGAGGATTTGACATAGTAATCATTGTTTTAGCTGGACTTGTTTTTCTTTTTGGATATATAGCATCCTCAAAAGTCATCTGCGACCGTTCTTTTTTTTCTGAGTACCGTTCAGGGACTTGCTCTAATACATCATCTAATATGTCTTTCGCAACTTTTCTTGATTTATCATCTTCAAATAACTTTTGAGATGATTCATATAATGCTTTATTTAAATCACTTTCTTCTTCAGCTGTTTCCGCACGTTGTTGTTCAATGGCATTATTTTGTACAGTTTCGTCCAATATTTCATTAACTCTTTTGCTCATTTCTAATTGGTCTTGTTCGTACAAAGATTCTCTTTTGGCGACAGATGCTTCATTTTGTTCCCGTCTTTTTGTTGCTTCATATGCTTTTGCGGCAGTCTCATGTGCTGCTATATCGAAACCATGTTTTATGTTTTGGCTGGGTGTTTCTTCATCTACACTTTGGACTTCAGCATCAACCTTCTCTGGTCGGGAATAAGGACTTGGTGACCCCTCTTTTTGAGAACTTGGGGGAAACTGTCTGGTTCTTGGTGGTAAGGTTGGTGGTTGAGGAGGCATTGTTGTTGGCTTTTGAGTGATATCGGATTCTTCCATAAGAGAAGTCGCTTCTGACATAGGTTTTTTACCACGCATTAATATATCTTCTGTTGGCTCAGAAACGACTTCAGTAGCTACTGACGGAATATCTTCCGCAAGGACCTCGCCTATAATGCTTTCCCCGACTGCATTTATTCCTCTATTTTTTCTTTCGCGAGTTTCAGCTGCAATTTCTCGTGCTTTTCTCCTAGCTTCGCGTTCTTCCAAATCATTACTTTCGCCTCGCGAGGTAAATGCGTCCCCAAGTGCCGCGTCGACGCCCGATTCGGGCTGGGGATCTCTTACAGGTTGCGCAGCATCATTTGACAAGGCAAGCGGGGTTGCATCAGCTAAATTCTGTGTATCAGTCTGCATATCACGGAGATTCTGGCCGAGCTTTGCCCTTAATCTTTCATCTTCAGCTGCTTTTTCAGCTGCTTTTTGTTCTGCTGACTTAAACATTCCACTTACCGCTCCGGTTACCACTCCAACAGCTTTACCAAGTAATCCTGGTTCTTTCTTTTCTTCTTCGCTTTGAATTCCAGAATCAACTTTTTGTGGACCATTTTCAGTTTCTTCGGTTTGCGCCCCTAAATTACCAACTAAAGGTTTAGAAGTTTTTTTTTTTTCATCTTCAGCGGGTTGATTGGCTATATCAAAATCTCGCTGTATTCTTTCAATACTGTCTGGATTAGCTATTCCAAGTTCTGCATCAGAGACTACTCTTTTCGCATCAGCCTCTCTTCTTGCCGCTATTCTCTCTCCCTCGGCCTGTGCTGCAGCGTCTCGGAGTACTCTTCGTCTCATTTCTTCTGGTGGAGGACGGGTAGAATCATCTTCTATAAGACCCACATTATTTCTAGCCTGGGCCGCAATTAGCCTCCGCATACGTTTTGCTCTATCATCAGCGGTATCATATTTTACTAATGCACGTGTCCCGACAGCCTTTTTTTCACTTGGATAATATCTGTCATCTAACAATTTTGGATTAGCTCTTGCTCTTGCAAGAGCTAATGCTTTAGTTTTTTCAGTAGGGTAATATCTCTCATCTAACAATTTATCCCTGGGCGAGTATCCTGATGGTAAACGGTTATAAATATCATATTTATCTGCCTCACTCTTTATCCATTTTCTTTCTGAATCTGTTAATCTTCTGCCATCTTTATAATATCCTCTTAATCTCGCTTGTTTTTGTGCCAATAACTCTTTCGCACGTTCTTCTGCTCTTGTATCAATAACCCTTCTATTCACAATTCGACGAATATCATCACGATTCCTTCTTTCTACACCCTCTCGTTTTAAAAATCTTCCATCGGGACCTCTTAATGGTTTCGCTGGAACTTCAACAGCAATACCTGGTTTTAGTTCAGGACGCACTTCCCATGTATAATTATCAGGATCCTCGGTATTTTCATAGTCTATTCTTTCTTTTATGAACTTAACTATAGTCGATTGTTCGGGTACAACTGTAAACATTCCACATGTCTTTCCTAAATCCGTAGCATATGTAATTACACGTTGGTCCCACTCCTTTATTAACTTACTTAGTTCAGCTAAATGCTTAATAAACTTAGAAACTTCCGCTAATTTAGCTGCTTTAGTTAAATTCTTCATTATGCTTTTAGCCTTTTTTGACTCTTTGTCCCCACACACCTTTTCTCTCTGATCTAACTTATTTTTCAAATCACGCATATAAGGAACCCGACTTTCAACATGAGCCTTCCAAGCCTTATCTTTGTCAGATAATTTTCTCGACTTCAACCAAGATGGTATTATTCCGCCCGCATTTCTTGAACGTCTACGAGTTAAATCACTTCTCAATGATGCCATATTATTTATATACATATATAAAATCTGAATCTCTATCTTTAGATTCAAATATCACTTAAACGTTATTTGAGTAATATTAACTAGATGTAATGCCGCTTCCTACTATTTTATATAATTATTTCAATCAAGGTCGCGAACAACTTGAAATGTCCTCCGCTCTTATGAATCCATATGCCAAATGGATGCAGTCACCTAATATACCCAGAAATAAATGCTTACCTATAGCTCTTGGTAATGTTGAAGTACATGCTGAATCTGAGCCAACTGTAGATGAATGGTTTAAAAATTTTGAAATTAATTCCATCAAACTCCAACTTCCTGTTCCAAAATTTTTTCCACAAGAATATCAAAATTCAAACCATTATTCTACAATACATAAGGGAGATCAAAGATGGATACATGCAATTCTTTGCGCAAGTGACCCCCACTATATGGTATATTCGGATAATTCAAAGAATAAAGCAATTCTTGATTTAGTGACTAAAACTACCAATTTGTTTCCTAAAATTTATGACGCATCAGTATTTCGTCTTTATGGTTTAAAAAAAGCTGAAATATATTCCTCTTTATTTAAAAATACAAATCCCGCAGGACTACATATATTTAGTTGTGTTATTAACAAAAATATCATTATTGTTCGGGAATATGGATATGAATTATGCTCTAAATTATCAATGGAAAGAGAAACACTATGCCTATGGGAACACTCCGGAGACGTTGGCTCTATTGTTCATGTTAAGAATATATTTATTGATGTTCAAACCATTCTCTCTAATCAAATGGACCTTTTTGAAGACAGGACTAAGAGAATCTCTATTGCCTATAATAAAGAATTTCTTAAAAAAGGTAGAGAATTAGGGAAAATGAAACTCGATGATTTACGCCAAAATGCTACCGACTCAGGAATTTCTTTCGAATATGATGGAAAAATGTTGAGAAAACAAGAACTTGTGGATAATATACTACAAAGCTTTATGGAACATTCGAGCTAAAATATACTCGATTTATATTCTTTTATAATTAATGAATATATATGACTTTATTATACTTTTACTCGCCATATTCATTTTCTTATCTCTAATATGTTCACTTAAAAAAGAAAGCTTTAATAATCATACTAATTATCCATTATTAGAATGGGAACTTGTTTATGAACACCAAAGTCCATGGCAAAAAATTGAATTTCTTCAACGTGATGAAGACAAAACTTTCGCACTCGTCTTAAATAATGATATACAAGTACATAGTAACGAATATCAACTATCCCATTATTTACAATGTTCAATACCAATCGAAAAATACAAACCTAAAAAGATACTCATCTTGGGTGGCGGAGACCTTATAGCCGCATCGGTTTGTCTCAAATATGACTTTGTTGAAAGTGTTACATTAGTTGAAATAGACTCAGAAGTTGTCAAATTCGCTAAAGAAAATGAAACTTTTCAAAAAATTACAAATAACGTTAGTCAAAATAAAAAACTTAAAATTCATATCGGAGATGCTATTGAATTTATTCAAAATACACCCAACAAATTCGATTTCATTATTGAAGATGTCGAAATCGACTTCACTAAACAAAAATCACACATTAATAAAGCAAACTTCTTAAAAAATTGCTTACTCAAATCAAATATATATTGTGGTAGTATACCAGACCATAGTATACATAAACAATCCCCCATCCTTAAACAAGCTAAAAATAAAACTCCATCGTATCTTACATACAATCTTGACACTTTATCACAATTACAATTTTCTAAATCGGATATCAAATCTCTTAAACCTATTATTCAAAATCATACTATCAATATATGCGCATACGATTACGGAGATATATACGGTATTGAAGCATACTTACTAATTACGAAAAATTAACTCAAAATCCATACTTTTTGGCTCATATCTATTTATAAACGCCATGTTTTTATTTTTGTCCAATTTTTTACAAGAAAATATATCCGCATAAATAGTTTGATTCTCAGGATATGTATGAATACTTACATGCGATTCACACAACAATGCTATACCGGAAATTCCACCCGGTTTACTTACACAATCCTTCTCTGTTTCAAACTTATGCATTACCGGCTGACCTATTATATTCATACCATTCGTCCTAATCCATTCTATTAAAAAAGAACTCCCAAATACTATATTCGTCAATAATGGATTAGATACATCTAAGGTAGCTTTTAATAATATATGTGAATGCATTCTCGTTATTTATCCTTATCTCTAATTCATTTAATCTTCTTTTGATTCAAGACCTATTTTATCTTTTACAGTATCTACTGTTTCGTTAACATGGGGAGCCGCCTCCTTTACTATCCAGTTTTTTATACCACCGATTAGAGCAGTTGATAATAACAAGAATATTGAGCATGTAAATACTATCTTTCTATCAAATTCACGAAAATTTCTATCTTTGTATGTCGCAGGATTATATCTTACAAACAACAAACCACCAATATACAATTTCAAAAATGTTTGAACTGGTCCCAAATATTGTGGTGCAAACTTACCTATTCCTAATATAACAAGCCATATTAATACAAACATTGTGTATAATGTTGTTATAAATACGTAATCAAATACATTTCCCATTAACTATATAATACAAAATTTTATTCTATATAATAATGGAATCTAAGGAACCAATCGAATCTAAAGAATCTAAGGACCCTTCCAACTTTGAACATTCTACCTTTCACAATCCAACATATACTACACGTATACTATTAGAACCTACTTCTCCTATTCGTGGCCGTTTTGCGACTACCCGGAAAACTAATGATGAGGATCTAATCCCACCATCACCTCCACGCAACCGTTTCATTACAACAAGCAAAAGTCCAGAAAATATTCCATTCTTACCCATAATCCCCGCAGAATCTACAAATAATGCTATTGAAACTCCAAGTCGCATTTATTCACCAATTCCTGCTAATTATAACCAATTTTCAACCACCCAAACTAATGAAATCACACCCCCTTCACCAACCAGAAACATTCCAGATGAAGAAAAAACCGGAGGCTCACATCATGAAAATCACGATGAAGATGAATTTTGGATGAATACATTCAAACAAGCCTATGACGATAAAACTAAAGAAGGGCTTAGTCATGAAGATGCTGAAAATGAGGCATGTCTATATGCAGACCAAGAAGTCTTAAAACAAAATGGAGGAAATAGAAACATAGCCCTTTTAGCACAATATGGTGGTTCATCTCCACAAATTGAGTTTTTTAAAGCTATAGATTACGCAATCGACAACAACGTCCACAATCAATCGATAAATATAACTATTTTCAACTTAGTCAAAGCATTTCTAAGTCCAATTGATATTAATGCCAGGTGTGGAGAACGGGATACAGAACATATACCAGAACATTTCACAGCCCTCCATTATTGCTGTTTAGTGAAAAATACAGAATTAGTTAGATTATTATTAGAAAACGGCGCAATACTTATGGGACCAGAGCTTTTGACATTGATTATACAACAACAACACCCACTTGACCATGTAACGGAAGAAAACAAAAATCTTGAAATTGCAACTATGTTACTTGACCATGAACACACTTATGATATTAACAAAGATGATTTTGAACTTTTTCAAAAAACCAGTATGCATTTGCTGCGATTGAGAACCCGAGGCCATGCTGAGCGCACTCGCAATTACAATAAGGAATATAAGGCAGCTAGGAAAACAGGTCTAAGTCCAAAGGAGGCAATGAGTGTAGCGTCTGAAGCTCCGTCACCTGACATCCCTCCTCCAAGAGACAGCGATGGCACTCGTCTTGGCTACGTCAACTCGATATTTTTAGCAAACGGGTCTACAGCGCTACATAATGCGACATATCGAGCACAACCCAGTGTAGTTAGACTTTTACTTGAAAGAGGAGCAAATATAGATGCGAAGACTCAAAAAGGTAGAACACCATTAATGCTAGCCCAAGAAACCTTAGATGATACAAGAAGAGAGTTAGACAGGCTAAACGCTACTGTATTACCACCAGACGCAGTGCAAGACCAGTGGCGATTAAATCGGTCTAGAAATGTGGCTCAAATACTGGTTGATAAACTTGAAGAAACAATATCAGTACTAAATGAATATTCTGCTAAAAAGAATACAAAAAGTATTTTGATAGACCAATTACAAACAACTTTAGATTTACCTAAAGATGACCCTAATCGTGATCCAGAAGATACTCGTCCTAAATTATCAGGACATGACGGGAAATTTATAAAGAAAATTAAATCCTATATTGGCGGAAAGAAAAAAACAAGACGTTTAAGAAGATACAGAACAAGCGCACTTACTCGTTAGAAAACTAACTCATTAAATTTTGCTTTTGTTGATTCACATATCATACTCAAATCTATCAAACTTCTATTGAATTTAAACTTTTCATAAGATTCTTCATCTTCAAACAGTTCCTTATTCACTAAATCCAAATTATTCAGTTTATACAGATTCTCTAATAAAGCTTGCTTCCTTTTTGTACAATTTCGACCCTTATAGATTGGTAATATATTGTCCGATGTATCTCCATATACAATCTTATACTTTAGATAAGAAAATCCCACCAAATCTTCTTCACATTTCTTATTCAATTTATTATTAGCATCATATATACGGATACAATTGTCTTTCTCAACTAATTGGAGAAAATCCATATCTTTACTTATAATACTTATTTCGGTCACTTCTTCTAACTTTGATAACTCTAACGCTTTTAACGCTATAATGTCATCCGCCTCAGTTCCAGGAAGTCTACAAAATGTAATATTTGTACTTTTCTCACAAAATTCAGGAAGATACTCATTTGTGATATAATTTAAATATGTAAATATATCACTATTTCTTGGACGTGTTCCTTTATAATCGGGATGAATTGTCTTTCTCCAATTTTTACCATCTAAAGACTCCATCGCAAGAATCGCCTTTTTACCCTTTGATAGTCTTTTCAAAGCTTTCTCATAATTACGAAGCAATATTTCCCTAAATTTCTCCTCATTTACCCATGGATTTTCTTGATCGGATTCCTCTCTAAAACTCCAATATTTTTTTGTAGCATGATAACGAAGAAACGATAAATATCCTCCATCTATCAACACCCACTTAGAATTATCCATTCTTGTTTTCTACTTTCATATATTAAGAATAACTTAATCATTTTTAATTAAAGGTGTCCTACATAAATTGTTTATCTAAGTCAATGAGAAAATATTTATTCTTCTTATTGCTTCAATCTTCCATATGTTTACAATATACCCAATTTCCCCCAAAAAATTCTAATAACAATTACGCACTTCAAAATAATCTTAGAGTTGTTCCTCTTATTCATCCTGTCATTACTAAGAATTTACCATCACTTAATCATATCTCTGAAAAAATTGATATTTATGATATCTGTACAATTGAGTCTTTATACAGAAGTTTGATTAAACCATTACAATACTTGTCTGTTACAGAATTAGAATCTGTAAAAATTGCTATAACTGTTGCATATATTGCACATTATGAACAAAAAAGACCTCATGGTGAAATGTTTATAATGCATCCAATTTCTATTGCCACTATTTTAGCCGATTTAAAAGTTGATTCTTTCACTATTATATCCGCATTATTACACGATACTCTTAAAGATACTTTATTAACATCTGATGAAATTGAAAACCTTTTCGGATTATCTATTTGTAGAATAGTTGAAGGCGTTACTAAAGCTAGCCATCTATCTAAGTGTAATATTGAACAATTACCTTTGCAAGAAGAAATCATCAACACCAAGACTATGCGTAATGAATATTTAAGAGATTTAATGCTTTCAATCACTAAAGATTGGAGAATCTTATATATTAAGTTAACAGATAGACTACATAATATGCGCACATTAGAACATTTACCTATAGAAAAACGAAACAAAATTGCAATGCAAACATTCGAAATTTATGTACCACTGGCAAAAAGAGTTGATTTTTGGAAATATAGTTCTGAACTTGAAGACCTAACCTTTAAACATATTAATCCAAACGCCTATAATCAAACATTTCATACTATTCATAATATGGGTATATTTCATAAAAATTATATTGAAGAGATTAAAACAATATTACATTCTCAATTAGCTGATATTGATACAAACTTTTCTATAGAAGGACGCACAAAATCTATCTTTTCTTCTTGGAAAAAATCACAAAAATATAATTTAGACATTCCAGAACTTCATGATATTATTGCATTACGCATAATTATTAACACTAACAAAGAAGAACATAATGCCACAAATTTATGCTTCTCCATTTTAAGTAAAGTCCATCAATTATGGAAACCATTTCCTAAAACATTTAAAGATTACATTAACTCTCCTAAAGAAAATGGATATCAATCTCTTCATACTACTGTCTTTTTTGATGAAAATTTTCCAATTGAAATTCAAATTAAAACCAGAAAAATGCATAGGGTTGCTACTTTCGGCTCTGCATCTCATTGGTCATACAAATCGGATAAAAAATCGGAATCATGGATTAAATATATCAAGGAACTTGATTCCGAAATATATTCCAATCAAGAATTCGCCCAAATTATGCGCCAAAAATTATTAGATTCCAGAGTATTTGTATTCGCCCCAAATGGAAACATTCTTAATATTAAAAAAGGAGATACTATTCAGGACATATATGATTCGTTACCATTTTGTATTAAAGAAGGGAGAAACATTTTAGTTAATTTTGAAAATAAACCAGATACATATATCTTACATAACGGAGATATTATTGATTTTGAAGACGATTGTTAAAAATTAGGTAGAAAAACTCCAGCAGTAATCTTATCTTTATCCAGATTTTTACTCCCATCAAACCTATTCGATTTTTTTGTATATATTATCACGCGTTTTGGCTTAATACTCTTCTTTGATTTTTTACTCTTCTTAAATATCTTATTCAATCTATTCTTGAATGTCTTCTTTAATGTCTTTTTCTTTGAACTCTTCTTTGAACTCTTCTTTTTGGTTGATTTACTGTTTCCCCCTCGAATTAGAGCATCTCTGGGAATATTTATTCCAATGTTATTTAACACCCTTTCCCAATCATTTTCATGTTCTACCATTATATTTTCTATTATTATAAATTGAATTTCGAAATCCAAATCATTATACCAATTAAGACCTACATTCTCCGTTAACTTACTTATAAATATCTTTCTATTGTCTTCTATTACTTTACGTACCGCTTTCCGTGCAACAGTATGTAATGGCTCATATTGTTGTATTTCTTTTATTACTTGTTTCGCAACTAAATCATTCATTGTTTCTGGTTTTCTTGAAAATTCTATAATTTGATTCTTTATTTCCGGAAGTATTATTGGTGTTTTAGTTAGTTCTGACCACTCATTATGCTTATCATTTATAAAGGTTATTAACTTTTTAACTACTAATAATTCCTTTTCAGTATTTTGAAAATTATAAGTTATCATATTGTAATCATGGTGTAATTGATATTTTTCCAGAAGATTATAGTTATTTTTGGTTATAGTATCACTTAATCTTAACACTTCATGAAATAAATTTATATTAGATATTTCCACTCCTAAATCTCTTGAAAACACCATTAGAAACTTTGCAGGTATAGTTAACATAATAAATGCATACACTATCTTAATCATTGATTCATTCTTCTTTATTGATATTGCATTTTTAAGAAAATCACTTTTTATAAATAAATGCCAATCTTCCAATTCGGCACCATTCCATATATTGTAACCCTTCGTCTTACTATATGCTTCTATTAACTGCCCCCTATTTCTTAAACTATCTTTACCCAATATATAACTATCTCCTGTCTCATTTTTCAATTGTAAAAAAAATTCAAAACACCATGTTGTCACTTCAGGCTCTTTCCAAAGTACTTCTTGAATTCCCGCATACTCCCAAGTTAAAAACAATAAACCCGCTATTATCATTAAATTATGTAAAGTTGCTCCCTCTAAAAAACCGAATAACCAAGACTTATACCAACCTCTTGATTCTTTAGTCTTTAAATGAACCTTTATTTCCTGTAGTTTCTTCATACATTTTGTGTATTTTGAATATATTGCATCTCTTACATCTTTTGCTAATATTGCACGTTCTGTTAATACTTTTACAATCCCTTCTTCATTTACACCACCAACTCGTATATTACTAAGTGTATTTCTACTTTCTTTTTCAACAAGATTCTTTGACGCTTTATAAGGAGAAACCAAAGAATTTAACGACTTCTTACTATTTATTCCAATATCTTCACTTATTTTCTTTGAAATTTCTTTGATAGAGGATATATTTGTGTTCTCCAATAAATATTCCATTTGATGGAAACTAATTAATATACTTTTCAATATTTCTAAGTCAAAGTCCATTAATATACATAACATATTTCCACACTATACAATAAGAAGAAGAATTGTTGCCGTTAATTGTATAATTGTTATTGATTTACACAATATACTCGCTGGGAAAATATCACCATATCCTAAAGTTGTACCCGTTACAAACGAGAAATACATTCTTTTGAAAAATCTATCGAATAATGTTGGCTTTGCCAAATTTACAATCACTTCCTCTTTTTCCAAATCCTCTGTTATTTCTTCTGTTTTTTTTTGAATTTCCTTTTCCTCATTATTTTGAAAGGTTTCTTTTACTTCTTTCTCAACTATTGGATCTATCTTTTTTTGCAATATTTCATTTCTTATCATCTCTTCAAGTGTATTAATACCAGAAAAATGAGAATCATCCAGAAATAAATAGACTATTGAAAAAAATAGAATAAACATCATCAATAATCCAAACTTTTCCTTCGCTATCATTATATTCTTAATAGAATTTTTTTACTATATATCCTACTCTATCAATTCCTCTAAATCATAATACGCCATCAAATGATTTGTAGTTAACTCATCTTGATTTATATTTTTGTATATATTCATTGGAATCAAATCCTTATTTATACTTGCAAGAGTTACAAACATATAGATTATTATACCAACTCTATTCTTTAGTTTTTCTTTGATATAATCTTCTATCTTTACTATACTCATATTCGACCGAATTATCCATTTTCCAAAAAAAGAACCCACCGTTTTTATCTCATTTGATTCCAAATTAGACTCTAATATTATATTTATTACCTTATTTCTATCTTCTGTTTTTAGTTTTTTAAGCAATTCTATATATATTTCTGTATACAAATTTTGCTTTATAATCATAGACGAAAACATACCATTATACTCATCTTTCCATCTTGTTTTTACTATCTTGTTAAATTCATTAAAACAAGATTTCTTGTTTTGTGTAGATATTACATTTAATAGATGTAATAGCTCTCTCTTTTCAGTCACTTCTTTTGGAAAATATTCTATTAAGTTTTTTATTAGAATCTTAATGTCTTCTGGAGGTTCTACAGAATGATTATAACTCATTCTTACTTCCTCAACTGACATATAATAATACATCAATTTTCATTTATCTTAGTTACGCCATTTCTATGAATTTTGTTTGTTGATATTCCGGATGAATCCATGCACGATTACAACCTTCTTTACAACATAAATAAATATACTTCATCTTATCCTCATTATATCTCATATAAATTATATCAGACTCTTCTCCCTTTTCCTTTGTTCTTTTTGCACATTCCGCATTTTGACACGGCATTGTATGTACATGTGGTAATGTTGGATCATATTTGGTATACTTATTTATAAACATCTCGTAAAATACCTTCTCATTACCACCATAATCCTTCTTATATACACATGGGTCAAAATCCGCTGGACATTCTTCATCTTTTTTACAAGAACGACAATGATAGTATAAGGAACCACTCTCTTTAGACATACTCAATGTTAACAAGTTGTCACATAGGTCACAAAACTTCATTATCTATCTTACTAATACTAATTTAGATATTTTTAAGTCATTTTTTCTATTTACTACAAAAATGATCTATATTTCGTTTCTTTACAATTAATAATGTAAATTAAGAATAATAAACTATGACTCCAAAACTCACATGGAATCCTATGTCTTCGGTTCATTTTTCTAAGAACACAGAAAAGAATCTTGAAAAAGCATGTAAAATTAATGATGAATCGGACTGTATTACTCTTTTAGATCACCAAAAGATTGTTAAAACATATATCCATCCTAAAACACCATACCGTGGCTTATTACTATATCATGGTCTTGGTAGTGGTAAAACATTATCTGCTATCGCTGTCTCAGAAGCTTTTAAATCTCAAAGGAAAACGGTCGTATTTTTGCCAGGTCAATCATTAGAAGATAACTTTATCCATGAACTTGAAAAATGCGGAAATAAACACTATGTTCCTCAAAGAAAACATTGGATATTTAAACAATCCTCTGATATGAATCAATCCGAAATTAAACAAATTCCAAAGAAAACTTTGGAATTACATGATGGAGGATGGATTGTTCTTGCTAATCAGCAAACTAACTTCTCTAAACTTAAAAAATCAGAACAAAAGGATATTAAAGAACAAATTCGTCAATCTATTGATGAACAATATCGCTTTATTCGTTATAATGGGGTCTCTAAAGAACGCCTTGAAAATTTCAAGACAGAAGGTTTACTTGATAATAAACTTGTTATTGTTGATGAAGCTCACAATGTAATTAGTATGATTACTAATTACATTAATGACCCAACTAATACAAAACAACACATTAGAGGCCGCTTGTTGTATGACCTATTTATGAATTGTAAAAATACCAGATTCATATTTCTATCCGGTACACCTATTATCAATTACCCGAAAGAATTATCCGTTATATTCAATATTCTTAAAGGACCAGTTACCATGTTTAAATACAACATCTCTTATCCAAAGAAAACATCTTCTGAATTCAAAGAGTATGTACGTAAATTTCCTTATATTGATTACATGAAAATAACTGATAATTCAATAGAGGTTACTCAAACCACATTTGGTTTCGCTATTAAAGATGATAAAATCTTTCTTGATGACAATTCTCCTACAAATCATGTTGAATGGATTAAAAGATTCAAATCCTATATATCATATGGAAAGGGAAATATTGATTTAAATAGTGGAGTTACACAAGAACTATTATGTTTACCCTCCGATAAATTTGATGAATCATTCATTAAAGGTAATCAACTTGATAACATTGAAGTATTTAGTCGCAGAATTATTGGATTGGTATCATATTATGGAGACATACATAAATATGAAATTGACCCAGAGAAAATCAATGATAAAATGGTTTTCGAGAAAAAGGGATTCCCAACTATGACAGTTCACCCTATCGAAAAATTACAAATGACTAATACGCAATATGCCAGATATCAAAAAGAACGTCTTAAAGAAATTCGCAATGATTTGCAAAAAGCTGCACGAAAAATGTCCAGAGTATTTGAAGATGAAGGTAAAGAATTGACTACTTATAGAGCAAGATCACTTGCCGTTTGTAACTTTGCCTACCCTTTAACCATTGAACCCGATGAAAAAATTCATGCTAAAAATAGAGACAAAATGCTTCAACAACTGCAAAATAAATTTGATGCCTATGTTAGTACCTTAAAACATGAAGACCTCAAATCATCATTACAAGAACTTTCTCCTAAATATTGGAAAATTCAAGAAAGAATACTTTATTCCAAAGGTACATCCGTCGTATACTCTCATCTTAAAAATAGAGAAGGCTTGGTATCTATGTTCACTATCATGAAAAGACTCGGATGGAAACCTTTAAAAATATCATTCGATAAAAAAGAGGGTAAATGGGATATCAAACATGGTGGTAACAAAACATACATACTTTATGGTGATAAATCAGATGAGCATCGAGAATATTTGAGAAAAATATTTAACAGCGAATTTGATGGAATACCTACTGGCTTAGCGGATATACTACCATTTAAATCGAACTTGAGAGGGGAAATCGTTAAAGCATTCTTTATTACTGCTTCTGGCGCAGAAGGTATTACATTGAAAAATGTAAGACAATTACATATTGTTGAACATCACTGGTCAGAAATTAGAGTTGACCAAGTTATTGGAAGAGTATGTAGACTACATTCCCATTCTGCATTACCTATAAATGAGCAAAAAGTTGATGTATACAAATACGCAACAATATTTGGAGATATTGAATTGTCAGAAACACTATTGGGTGATAATGGAAAAACTTCTGATGAAGCTGTAATCGCTACAGCACAAAGAAAAAAAATTATTGGTGACCATCTTCTAAAATGTATACGCGGTGCTTCAATCGATTGTGTTTATCATAAAGTACCAGGTTGTTATCAAATTGATAACAACTCATATCACCCGAATTTTGAAACACATATTCAAGATTCAGAAGTTAATATCGCACCAATGATTAAATTGGTTCTACTTAAACTACCATCCAAATCTTGGATACCTAATAGATTCCATAAACTTGAAGTTTTATATGACGAAATCACCTATACCGTCTATGATAAAGAATCCGTTAAAATAGGTAGACCTAAGGAAATTGCTATGATGATAAAGAAAGAAAAAGCATTCATGCCCGTTTAAACTCCTCTTCATCATCTATCGGTATTGGTATTGGAATAAGTATTGGTTCTGGTTTTTTACCAAGGACTTTATCCACTGCTCTCCCAATACGACCCAATATTTCTTCTAAAACTTCTCCAATTTTATCCAATGGTTCTGGTTCCCCAATATAAATTTTACCATTTCTTTTATCTCTTATAGTTGCGAGATGATAAACCGACCCCCTTTGATACAAATTTTGGTGCATTACAAAACCCAGACACTTTTGATATGCCATTATGAATATACTTAATCGTCTCATACTGAATCCTACATTATTATCTAACATTATTATCTATCATTTTAAAGTTATACCATCATTTTAAAGTTATACCTATATATACATATCCAAATGACCATACCGCCGAACAAAATCGATAATTCATCATTGCCGAAATTACCAAGAGCAGACGCTGTAGTTTTGACTTGTAATAATAACGAAAATTATTATAGATGGATACCCGTTGCGATAAAATCGTGGAAAATGATGAATATAAAACCATACGTTTTTTTTATTCTTAGCTCAAGCAACGAAGCTTTACCAGAATCCATCAAAGATATACCAGAAATAATAAAAGTTGTAAATCCAGCTAAAAATAGAACAACCGGCGGATTTGCACAAGTTAGCAGGTTACTTTTACCAGCTATTATTGATGCACAAAATGTTTTGATATCTGATATTGATTATATACCACTGCCGTCATGGTATTATGAACTTTCAAAAGGTCATCCCCAAAAATGTTTTGTCGCAATGCGTAAGAAAGATGGTAAAGATTTTTTTATGGGCTTTAATTGTACTCACCCAGACACATGGTCCCGTGTATTTGAATTAACAGACAGAACAATAGATGGGGTTTGCAATAAAATGTTAGAATGGTCTACGAATGGAATCTGGACACATAAATGGGGGAGTGATCAAACCATTTTGAAAAATGTACTCAACAATCTTCCAAACGAAGAACTTGTAGTAGCATATAGTAGTTCTAATAAGAAGAAAAAATTATTAGCACTTGATGAAGATTTTAAAGTACGTTGTATTTCTGAAAGTTCTCAGAAAGTGCCAAAGAGAAAAATCACTAAAGAACAAATTACAGATGATATCATCTGGTTTGGAAACGACGTAGGTAACAGAAAGAAAAATGTTATACCCCAAGCATATGAGTTATTAGATTTCTTGAAGGATCTATACAAAAAAAGATTTAATACCCCAAGCATATGAGTTATTTTATATTAATATGGTAAGAAAGGGGACGAATGGTAAGAAAGGGGGCGAATTCTAATCGTTTTTAATCGTTTTAATCGTTTTTAATCGTTTTTTTTGACCCTTTTTTCTCTTACTATTCCTTTCTTTACTCTATTTTCTTTTTTTAAAAAAGATTAAAAGAGAGAAAGAAATAGAGAGAGAAAAAAAAATATAAAAAATAATTTTAGTTCAGAAATTGAAAGTAAAATAACCTTCATACAAAAACACCTCTAAAAAACAGAATCTTACAGGAAGCAAGAAATCGGTAACAAAGGGGTAATCATCTATATAAAAACCCTGCTCCTATAATTACTGGAAAAACCGGAATTTTACTGGAACATCTATATTTCAATACATATAAAAAAAAGATAAAAAATATTCTAAACTTTTTTTCTTTCTTTCAAATCTTGTTCGAATAATCGTTTTTGAGATTCCATTTTTTGATTTTTTCACTTAAACAAGACAAGACAACAGACAATTCCACACTCGAAAACGATTAAAAACGATTAAAAACGATTAAAAAGGAGCAAAAACGATTAAAAACGATTAAAAAAGGAGTAACAATAAGCTTGTTTACTATCAATACTTATCTTACATAACCAAGCCCAAAGACAAAACTACAACCAGACGTCGGGGTAGTCTTCCGGGTCCAGTCCATTAGCAATGAGTTGCCGCCTAAGGTCATAAGGTACCCATTCACCGTTTGGTAATTCCATCTCACCCGTGTCTTCATCAACTGAAAACGATGGGATGCCATACATAGGAGCGCCGGCAGGGTAAGTGTTTCTGTGAATAGGCTGAATAGGCGGAGGCGGTGGGGGAACGAAAGATCCTGGGAGAGGTGCACCCAATCTAGGGTCGGGTTCATGTCCCTCAGTTTCAAGAAATCTTGCTCTTGAAAGAATCCTCATATTTTGCCTACATCTACATTGGCAGAAATACATGTCCTGATTGTATGAATCATAAGCAGGATATTCACCAAATACTGGTCTATTTGTTTGATGCCTTTCACAACATTTACACGAATTTAACCCATCAAACATACACTCTTTATCGGGTAAATGAATATTAATATATTCCATCTGCCTAACGGCGTTTAGTCCGTAGCGGGCTTCTTTACACCACCTGTTAATCAAATTATTAGTTATACGCACAGCAGCTTTTGCACGAATTCTTTCCAGAGTTAACTTAAAATTTTTCCTATGATTCACATCATATTCCATAATTTTAATCTGGAGTTCTCTTGGTAAAGGTAAACAATTCATATTGTTCATCCACTTTTCTAAAGTTTTTTGATAATCCATTTCATTTGCTAGCTTCCGCAAAAGAGATGGAGTAAACAATCCTGTTTGTACTTTTGACTTAAGCAATTTGAGTTTTCGAGAACTCACTATATGAGGATATTCTGGTTTTTCTGTACTCATGATAGTGTTAATGAATTCTTTACTAAATCAGTGTTCATTTTTTATTTTTTTGAGCTTTTGTACATTGGTATAAATGTACGCCTAATTTATTTATAACCTGTTTTTTATGCTTTTTTTCAGGGTCTGATAAATCTTCATCAGGTGTATTCATAATTTGTATTAAATCGTTTATTTTTTCTCCATTAGTTTTATTCTTAAATACATCGCTGCCACCATATTCGTCTCTTATTTCATCCATAAAATTAACTAAATTTCTGGTGAGTTCTTCTAATGTTTCATCTCTATTATCTAAACTCCATCCATCTATTCCATCTCCGCGTTTTGTAAGTATTAAAGGTTTTTGCATATTGGTCCATTTTATATTCTGGAATTCTGGTTTATTTGCATTGAAATGTACGTATTCAAGCATAGCCCTTAATGCCATATTTGGAGAGTTTAAAATATCTATCTTTTGTTTGTCTTGAATATGCGATATTGATTCATTTCCGAAATTCTCAATTTGAATATTTACTTGGTTATTAACTGTTGTGTTATAGTTGTTGATAGTTCCAATTGGTCCAATATTCTTTTTGTTTGCAACAGATTTCTCTAAAACACTCATTCTTTCTTGTAAAGTAGTATAATTTTCTTGTAATAGTTTATTACTTTCCTCTAATCGAGCATTACTTTCCTCTAATCGAGCGATAACCAACATTAATGGACCTGCATTGATAGATTTTTGTTTCTGAAGCTCTTCTATTATTTTTTT
>CENF01034725.1_pt1 | contig 31176 bp, 28 predicted proteins | sample 361291 | NCBI WGS metagenome assembly CENF01 (sample SAMEA2619399, study PRJEB7988) | marine metagenome | isolation source: saline water (ENVO:00002010), including | reverse complement strand
TCTAAATACCAACCATATATGTGTGATTCTTTTAATTCAGGGACAACTAAGTTGGATGGTTTACAATAAATATATGAAATAGATTGGTCCCATATATTTGTTGGAATGGTCAATTGTGGAACGGCTATATATTCATGTTTTAATAATGTACATATATTTGCTAATATTGTATTCAAATCATTCTTTTTTCCCCAAAACCATTTAATCTGAGCAACTTTATGATTTTGAGAGTCTATAATCGTTTCGATTGCAATGGTTAGAGATTTATCGTATATATTAATGAATTTCATACCATTATTTTGTAAATATTTAAGATAATTCTTTCTTTGTATTGTTGGTACATTTAACCAAGGATGTGTCGGATAATTCTCATACAAGAGAGTATCATATGTTGCAAATTTTAGTGTATTAGGAATTTGGTTTATATTGTGTTTAACTTTAGTCCAGTAAATAATTGATAGTTTATTGGGTATTGATAGCTTATAACTGGTTGAAAACAATCCAAATCCACCATGTGGAACTACAGTATTAGCGGTTTTCAATATAATTTGATTAGCAACTCCTTCATTTCTATGGTTTTCCATAACATGAAGATTATTACCAATATAAAGAATGTTATTTAGATTGGGTATTTGCCAAGGTATGAATATTAATGTGCCAATAATATTGTTTTGATAGGAAGCATTACAAGTCATTGAATCCAATTTATCTTGATTATGTTGAATTGAATATGTATATTTTGATGAATGTCTTAGAATGTTATGATGTAAATCAGAAAGGTATCCATAATTGCGTGTAGAATGAGATATATATGTATATAGAATGAAGAATAGTATAAGAATGATGATAACCATTAGTAATAGTGTAATATGTATTTTAGGTCTATTGGCATACACTAAATATGTTATCTAATTTATGGTTCGAAATCAAAATTGTCTTGTATATGAATTATTTTCTGGAGTCGGGTTCTGTAATCAATTATTTTCACTTGAAACAGCTATATATTTGGCAAATATATCAAATAGAAGACTTATTTTGTTAATAAGACACCCGTTATGTCATATTGGGCATGCAAATTGGGAGTTTGGAGAAATAATGAATTTTTTCGATGTAAAATATAAAGAACATTTAAAAAATGGAATAGAGATTTTTTATGGTAACAAGGCTCTTTTAGAGTTAGAAAATATCCAGAAGCAAAGATTAAAAGTAATAAACCTTGGTAATTTTTCAGGTATAGTATTTGTAGATGAGAAAGAGAAAAGCAAGATGAATTCAGATTATTTATCATTTAGGAAAGAACACATACTTGATTTTTCCAAATTGAGAGATAAATACATTATGTTTACGAGATCAAACGCAAGTCGTTGTTTTTATAACTTTTACACTTCAGAAGAGAATTATATAACAATGTCAAAGATTTGTGAATCATTAACAATTTTGGCTCCACATATAAGAAATATTTGTCAACAAATAAAATTGCCAAATAAGTATATTTCAATCCATTTTAGATTTGGAGACCTTAAACATAGTCCCAAAGATATAGAGGGGTATTTTACAGGTAAGTTCCAATCATTAATGGACCAGCTTATCTTATTTAATCCGGATAGAAGTCTACCCATCTATATTATGGCCGATAGAAAAGACACTCAATTTTTTAAGAGATTGAGTAATGAAAATTTCAAGTATATATTTACAGATGATATAACAAAAAGATATAAAAGTCCACTAAAAAGAGATAATGTATTTCATTTTCTGATAGAAAAGTATATTTGTGAACAAAGTGATATATTTATCGGTTCTGAAGGTAGCACTGTATCGAATCAAATACAATATGTACGTCATCTTGAAGGTAAAGCTTGTAATTTGTATGTAAATAAGGAGGTGTTATATAGACCAAATAAATGTTCCTGGAAGTTAAATAATACAGGTGCAACAGGGATTGGATGGAAACTATATTTTAGAGATAATGTATATGATAATTTTTCAAAGACAAATATGATAACATTAACAAATGATGGTTATATTCATTATACACAAAATTTACTGGTTTCAATGAAAAGATTGGGAATAGAAACAATAATTACAATATATTGCCTTGGTGGAAAGAGCTATAATTTTTTCAAATCAGAATATCCAAGAAATAAGGTAATATCTTTAGATTGCGATGAATCTGTTAAAGTTTATACAGAATATAGAGCAATACAAAATAAGGATATAATAGGTAAAAGAAAATGGGCTAAATTAACATCTTATAAGTTCGCCGCTATAAACAAAGAATTGCGTAGTGGAAATGATGTAATATTTGTTGATGGTGATATAGTTTTCGAAAAAGACCCAATACCAATATTGAAGCAACTTGTAAAAACGAATCCGAATACAGAGTTATTTGTACAAAATGATTCACCAAAGGAGAGTGACCGTAAATGTATGTGTACGGGTTTCTTTTGGTTAAAATCAAACCCAAATTCAATAAGTATAACAGATTTTAAAACAATAAACAAAGATTTAGATGAGTTTCAGAATGATCAACAATATTTGCGTAAATTTTCATCAAGAATTCGTCATGATTATTTAGATTTGTCAGTTTTTCCAAATGGAAAACATTATAGAGACTCAAAACCAAAAAATCCATATATAATACATTTCAATTATGATGTTGGTGTTCAGAAATTACAAAGAATGAAAAATTATAAGAAATGGTATTTGAAACAAGATACTCCAGAACGTATAAGACCATTTATATCGGAAAAATATAAATGTTCTCCTATACAAAATCGGAATCAAATCTCAAACCAAAATAGAAAAGAAACTTCCGGGAAAAATATAGATGTTACAGATGCGAATAAATCATTAAAAGATTCTATAATTTGTAATGTAAAACTGGATGAATTATTTAGGAAAACGGTTGCAAAATGTTCTTGGATAGAAATGTATTATGGTATTTTTTCACAACAGATTATTGAAAGTGGTTACAGAACTGCGGTAGAGGTTGGCGTTGGATATGGTACCCACTGTAAACATATTTTGGACAATACGCATATTGATTGTTTATATATGGTTGACCCGTTTGTAGAATATAATGATTTATTTTCGAAAGATGTTGAAAGATTAGGAGGATATAATACTCTTATGAAGAATATTCATATTATGCTTGAAAATAATTGTAATCGTTATCGTGTGATTCAAAAGAAAAGTTTGTGTGTTACAGAAGAAGATATTCCAAGTGGAAGTATAGATATAGTATTTTTAGACGGAGATCATAGTTATGAATCCGTATCAGAGGATTTACCTTTTTGGTATGATAAATTAAGTAAAGGAGGTATTTTGATGGGGAATGACTATTCTCGAAAAAGTTCAGGAACAAAAAGGGGTGTCGATAATTTTGTTAAGGAAAATAACTTGATAATTGAGTTTATAGATAGGAAGAATTATCCTATTTATAAAATAACAAAACATTAGTTAGAACAGTTATAAGGGTATAATAGTTTTGAATCAAGTGCATCTTTCTGAATAGCGATATTAAATTCATCCATAGATAGCTTTTTATCATAATAACGTTTTTGGTATATTAATTCCGAAAAACTCGAACCATTTGTTCCATAAAAATAATCAGACTCAATACACATATGTAAGTCTTTAATTGCATCTAATAAAGATGTTTGTCTGGTTCTACCCTTATGATCAAAATGTATAATTTGGATTCTATTTTTAAAATGCTTATACATTTCGTTTTTAGCTCTAATACAATCTGTAGCTATATATATGTTATAATTAGTGGGATATTGGTTGATAAAGTCAATATATTTTTGTGTAGGTTCTTGTTTATTTTTCTTATGGTCAGTTCTTCGGATATGTACTGCAATATATTTACCTAATTTTGTCTTATAATCATCTATAATAGATTGTGTTTGAGGATTCAATAGTAAGTGATTATATATATTTGTATATTTTCCACTGTATTTTTGATTTTTTCCACACCCATGTTCACCACCACTTATATATACTGTAAAAAATCCCTTCTCTTTTGCAAATTTACTACCTCTTTCTATCAATTGAACACCTTTATACATTTGTATGCGATTTCCTGAACGCTTTTCTGATGTTAAATGAGTACCCCATGGAAACGAGTCCCAAATAACATAGTTAGTTCTGGGAATTTTCTGATAATAATCAAAAATGTTTCCAGGACAATATTTAGCACATGGTTCCCAAATAACCAAAAAATCAATTTTCTTTTCCAATGATAAAATATAAAATGAAAAAATAGCTCTTAGTCTATTACACAATCCTGCGGCGGGTTTTAATGCAAGAAAGTTCTGATTATTAACGGAAGGCGTCATTATTCTATATAGAATTAATTATTTTTTATCTGAAAAACGTAGAACATATTCAGAATAATTCTTAAATTCATTTTGTTGTTTGAATTTATGACACCATTTTTGTGACCTATCAAGAATTAAGTCTATATCTTCTTTAGAATATTTAGTAAGATATAGGCTATTAAAGTCATATTCTGATTCTAATATTCTTTTATATTCTTGTTCAAGATAATTAGCAGTTAATTCACTGTAATCTTTTGTCCATAATATTGGTAATCCTTGTAATTTCTTTTCCATTAATTCATTATATTCAACAATGGGTATTCCTTTCGAATACAGAGTTTCCCATAAACGATGTGTGTCAATACCATTACCCTCCGGACATATAACAAATTTATATTTACCAACTACATTATAATAGTTGTCTGGGAGACCTTTAACATTTTGTATAAATTTCTTAGTCATTAAAGTAGTAGCAATACTGCGTCTATTAATTATAGACTTTGAACGTCTATATCTATCTGTAGATAGATTCATAGAACATAAGCATAATTCAGTATTCATTTTTGGATTATGTTGGAAAACATCTTTCATCTTGGATGTTAAGAAATAATAGCATACACCTATTGGATGACTAACGAATGAATCACTACCATTTTTTACAGATGCATTAATAATAATATCATATGTATTCAGTCTTACTTTCAACCAATCTTTGAACTTCATTTATTATCTATTGATTATATTTAGCATTTACGTTTTTACCGTGACTTTTATGATAATAAAGCATCCAACGTTTGATATAAGACTCATTATTACATTCAATCCCAAAAATATAATACATAATTTCTCCCCATAATGGTAAATCTCCCCAACGATATTTATAGATGCCATTGCTTTTGTCAATAAAATGATGATATTCTGATAAAATATCCATTTTTTCCCTGATTTTGATAAGATTTAACCCAAATACATTTGTATATGGCCCGAATGGTCTCCGCGCACCAGCAGTCTTTCCTTTTAATCTCATAAAATCGATTGTAGTTTGATTCATTGTTTTAACAACCCAACCGGGATCTGCAAAAACAAAGCCGTATAAAAATGGTATATTACCATTTTCAATTTCTGAAAATGCTTTATCTATAGAAAATTTAACATAGCAATCTTCGTCAACTCTCAAAACATAATCATATTCTTTCACATATTGAAAAAAATCTTTGAACCAAAAATTACACATATGTCTATACCCCCATCCAAAATCTTTACCACGCGGGTCAATCTCTACAGTTTCTTTCTCTTTAAGGAAAGATGTTTTAGTTATATTAACAAAAGTGATATTTAGGTCATGTTGTTTATCCTTAATATATTGTTGATGTTCATCGCTAATATTACCTTCGTTAAAAATTATAACAGGTATTTGTTTATCTTTCAAGTTTAAAGATATATGTTTATGCCTTTCAATTAGTTGATTATAGTCCTTTTCTTCGGCATATCCTCTTGTTAATACAATAATTGCTTTTTTCATATAATATAATACACTTTTAACTGTTTAAACTCTTTCTAATAATATAATTCGTATTTGGTTTTATCATATTTTGAGCCTAACCCCGCACTTCCTGAATACCCCCATTGTGCAAATATAATATTACTTCCTTTGTGAAAAAATGCAGCAACCATTGAATATGTGCTTCGCGAACATACAAGTATATCATTATAAATCAAATGTATTAAGTCTTCATCTGGATCAGAACTTCTTATACAGTTATCATAATCTAAATTAATATCCGAATTATTTTCCTTAGCGTGCTTTGGAGAAGCAACTATAACAATTTCATGATTAGGATATTTTGTTCTTAAGTTGGATATTAATTTTTCCATTCTATTGTACGGTATTGGTGATTGATAACATGATAAACCACGCCCAATTATTCTTACACCACAATTTTTGAAGAAAGCTTTATAATCTTCAATATCAAAAGTACTGGGACGATTTTCATTAATTGGTCCCGGATAAATGTTCTCGTCTACTTCTATTGGTTCATTTCCTATTTTATTTGAAAAATAATTATGAGATGTTCTACCATCATAGTCTACAGAATGTTGTCCAGTTATACAATCGTCCATTCTTAAATGAATACATATACGTTTTTCCCAATTCTTTGGGATTACATATTTCCTATTTAAGATTTCTTTTTCTAATATATTTGAGAAATGGTTGAAGAAATGTGTTCTAAAATACGAATAAATATCAGAACCAGTTTCTTGGCAAGCAATTAATGGTAAAGTACATAGTTCATGCTGTCCATGAGTAATTAATTCACAATGTGTTGCATTTTTTTTATCTACCTTCAATTTTTTTGCTAATTGAACATTATATATTTTGTTAATATATTCATAAAAAACAGTACATAAGAGAGAGTTTCTATATTTACAATGAGATTCTTGTAGAAAATACTCTTTGTTATGACCCCTTATTAATATAATTATCATTTTCCATAAACAACTACCAACTCTATTTGGAGAAGGCATACTACGTATTGGAACAATCTTCATAATACACACCAATTTATTATGAGATAATAGTAATTTAAAAAAAAACGCATATTACAAGATTTAAATATTGAGTTAATGTATCCATTTATGAATACACATGTATTTGTAATCTATCACAATACTGTCAAACCTGACTCAATTTTTAATCCAAAAGTATATGATACTGATTCTATTAAGAAAAACATTACATTTTTTGGTGTGAATGAATTATATGAAAAGAATATAGTTAATGACAAAGGTTATAATAGTATATATGAGTATGATTTAGTGAAATATAATCCATTTTTACAGAAAAGAGGATATATGGAAACATCGGTTTATTTACACACTTATTGGAACAATTTATACAAAGAATATGATAATATTGGATTTTGTCAATATGATATGGTTCATTCAAATCCATTACCAACATTGAATCAGAATACAATTGTCGTTCAATCTACAACTAAAAGCATTGTTGCCCATAATAAATGGCATAATATGATGTGTCCAAAGTTTAGAAATCTTCAATTCATATTGGATAGTTACAATAAATTTTTCAAAACAAAATATATTATTACCGATTTGAATGGATTGCCATTATCATTATGGCAAACAAACATCTATCCAATTCAAATTTTTGAAAAGTTATGTAAATGGCTTGAAGTATTTGTTGATGAGATATATCCTTGGTCTATTGAAGAACCATATGAAACACATTGGGGTGTAATGGGTGGATTTACTGAAAGAGCGATTGCATTATTCAATGCGATTGAGAAAAAAATAGGTATTATCACAATAGCTTGGAGATTAGAACATAGACCAAGAATCTTAGCGGTAGAAAGATTTCAGTATAATCCTAAACATTGGATAAATCAGTTTGATTTAAATATTTATACAAAGTTTGATGGAACAATATCAAAAGATTCCTTTAATACATTGAAAACGATAGAAGTAAAAGATTCGGATAATGTTCCCCCCAAAAATATATACTATATAAAGTCAAAAATAGTTAAAACTACTCATATATATAGGATTAGTCCAAATAAAACATCAAAATCTATAATTCTTTACATTCCAGAAAATATCAAACAATTTAAGAAAAGATATCAAGCAATACAGGATAGTTTAGATAATTATAGAATACATTATGATAAGTCTGAGAATATATATCTTGAATCAATATCTGAAAATATAATATACGTTTGGAATACAATTATAAAATATACTTAATATATTACAATGATTAGTGAAGAATATAAGGCTGTTTTTGCTCATATTGATAAAACAGGTGGTTCTTCAATAACATCAATGTTAAACAACGGAGGTAGAGAAGAAACTAAATACAAACATAAAACATTATTGCAAATGATCAATAATGATAATAAAGAATACTACAAGTTCGCATTTGTCAGAAATCCATACGAGAGAGTATTATCAAAATACTATCATGATGTTAAGATAGCCCGTCCGGATAAACCAGGTTCTACAAGGGACTGTAATAATTTTAATGATTGGATTATTAAACATCAAAGAGGTCTTAGTAAATTTTTGAGAACCCAATATTCATATGTATATGACAAAAATGGTAATAATCTTGCGGATTTCATAGGAAAATTTGAAAACTTTGAGAATGATGTACAAATAATTAAGGAAAAATTAGGATTGAAAGCAAAATTAGAACATAAAAATAAGAACCCCATTAAGAAGGATATAGATTGGTTGTCTGAATATACACAACAAGGATTAGAGATTGTAAACAGAACATATTTGTGTGATTTTAAAGTGTTTAATTACGAAATGAAGTATTAATCAAATTATTTTATCAACTAATCCGTATTTCAAAGCGGTTGTTGAGTTCATCCATCTATTATCATGACTCAAAATATCTTCTAATACATCAAGTTGAATATTTGAATGTTCCATATAAATCTCTTTTACAAAATCCATATATATGTCTAAATTCAATATTTCATCTTTCATATTTGAATAAGTTCCTTCACTTGCACTCCTTAATTCATGAAGTAATATTAGGGAATGTTTCCCCATATATCTTTTTTTACCAGCAACACTAATTAGTGTTGCAGCAGATGCGGCAAAACCATCGATATATGTATATACTGGTGATGGTAGTCTATTTATAGTATCTATTACATTAAAGGTTGGTATTAAGCTTCCGCCCGGGGATTGAATATGTAAATGTATTGGTTGTAAACTTCTGGAAAATTCTTCCAGTGTATGTGTTAACCAAAAACAGCTTTTTTCAGTAACATCTCCATAAAAATATAAAGACCGATTTTCTGGAGTAATTAATATGTCATTCTCCTTGTCTTCTGGACTAATTAATATGTCGTCGTCCATTATTTGTGGAATACGCTCAAAGGATGTTAATGGCAAATGTTTTATAATATATCTACGATAAATATCAAATTCAAATGAATGTGTTAATACAAATAATAAAAAATATCTGTACATAAACAAGTAATTCTATTAATATAGAATAATGAACGTATAATACAGGGTGAATTTATGCGGTTTGTATAAATGAATATGAAAGTAATGGGAAGGATCCTTTCCAAGGATATGATGAATCGACAGCTTCATTTAGTGTAGATGTTTTCTTCTTAAAGGCAAGTCGTAAGACATAATCATTTTGTGTTATTATAGTAGGAGTAGTTAGTGGGTCACCGGTATGATAATATCTTTGATAGTATATAGAAGTATTGGTTATATTTCTAGAAAAAACTAATTTATCCGCAACATTTGAAGGGTAACTGTTTAAGTTATAATATGGTTTATCACTGGATGTAGACATTATTTCTGCAGAGTTCTCATAAATTACATTTCCTACATGGTCTTTAGTAGTATTAAACCATTCTCCGAGATTAATATTCATAGTGTATACATGTTCTTCTTTCCCATAATATGTAACATTATTACTATCTTGTAATTCAGTACCAGTATCCCATTGTTCTATTTTAATAGACAATTTATATTCGGGTCCAGTTTCATGAATAATACGATTATCTGGACTATTCATATTTCCCAGAGTTGCTTGAGGAAAAATACGTTCAAGTTCTCTTGTTAAATTGATTACATGATAAAAGCATTCTTCGCCACCAGTTAAAATGTCAGTATTAGGTACTATTGCTGGGTCTGATCTGTAATTACCCTCATAATTCTTACTATTCATATGGTTTTCAGGATAATACGGATTAGTATTAACGGCGGCTGGATTTTGTGTTATATCATAACCGTAACATGGATGTGTATGTATACCATTTGAATCTATGACGATTGTCTTAAAAACCTCTACCGTTTGAATTGCAGGTTGGAATTTAATTGAGTTAAGTGATATTACACTACTTGATTGTAGAGTCTCAAATGTCAAAGCTTTTGTACCAAAAGAAGACATTTCACCACTTTCTTGTGCTTCTCCACTTGAATCAATATAATATGAATCAAATGTAAGAGTTGAGGAATCTAATAATCCTTCGGTACCATTGATATTTATACTTACCCCTACATCATCCAGTTCTGTTTTGGGTTTTGTTATAAATCGGATTTGTGTACCATCTATATGACAATTATCAGATGTATCCTCGTAGTTTGGTATAAACTCTGAGTGATTGTTAAAAATAAATCCTTTTTTATTCCTTATTTTTAAATTATCTGAAGGGACTGCGTTCTTGATATTTATTTTAAATAAATCTGCTATACGCGCAACAAGTTTACCATTCTCTCGAGCAGTAAGTCCCTCTTCACCACTTCTGGTTGTATACTCATTCCGGAAACCCGCAACGTATTTAGATGCTTCTGCAAGTTCTCCTGCAACAATATCATCATCATTATTAGGATCCACATACGATATTTTACTTTCACCTGATTCAATATTTAAATCTCCGAAGCCAATTTTTTTTCTATCATAATCAATACTAAAACGTACACCATTAGCCCAACGCATAATAAAAAGAATTATATTATTTTATTCTTATTATACTCAAGTATTAACCATAAAGTGTTTTAATTATATTGTTAATTTTCTTATTTTTCTTTGTTTTTTTCTGAAAATTTTCTAATTCTACATCCATACTATTTAATACTGATAAACACCAATCTCGATTGTTTGAAATATATTCTGGATGAAAAGGTAATCTTAATACAGGAAAAAGATTTGTTTCGAAACTTATAATAAATCTACCATTTGATTGAATCTTACCACCTCTAATCTCATCAACCAAATCATCAGAAAATAGTAGATATAAATCAGTAGCCAATTTTATTTTATGTTCCGACGAATTTGACGAAATCTGTTTAAATTTATAATGCTTCTCAACATTTTGTAGTTCTATTATGATACCATATTCGTTTAAATTAGGGTTATCAATGTAGAAGGTTAATTTTATTGTCATATAATGGTTTCCATTGTTTTGAATTTGTATATAGTCCTTTAAACATTCTGGTTCAAAAGTAATGTTTTGATTTATTTGTGATGTAAACATATCACAATATTCCGATTGTAATTTTCTAAACAAAGTATAGTTACTCCTTATATTCGCTATGCTATTTTCATTGTTATCATTTGGTATACATGACATATTTGATACTAATTTGTATGTTTCTTCATATAATTTCAGAGATGAAGATAGATAATTGATAAAAGACATTACACTAAAAGAATATTTTTATAAATTCAAAAAGTATAACACTAAACCTATAATATATAATAATTATGGGGGTTCCTAGTTTTTATAAGTATATTCGAAACGCCTATAAAGAAAGGGGTATCGGTTTATCAGACACTTGCCCAAATCATGTTGACAGATTGTATCTTGATTTTAATGGTATTATACACACATGTAAAGAAGATGTTTTAAATGAGAATGGAACTGAGAAAGATATTCACAAAGCAGTATTGTCATATATCGAACATATGGTATTAACTATTAATCCTAAAGAACTATTGTTTATTGCAATTGATGGTGTTGCACCAAGAGCAAAGATGGAACAACAACGTAAACGTCGTTATAAATCTTGTCAAGATAGAGCTCTTGAACCAAAGAAGGATAAGTCTGAAAAAAGTAAGTGGGATACTAATGCTATTACTCCCGGAACTAAGTTTATGGCAAATATGGACAGGGAACTCTATACATCAAAATATCTTAAAGAGTTGTCTAATCAAATCACAGTTATAATATCTAATTCAACTTGTCCTGGAGAAGGAGAGCAAAAAATTTATCGTCATCTTCGCCAAACGGAAGACGGAGTAAATGTTGTTCATGGATTAGATGCGGACTTATTTATGTTAAGCATATTGGTACACCCACATAAAATTTATTTATACAGAGAATTTGATTATAAACCAACTTATGTGTGTGTATCACAACTTATCGAATGTTTGAAAAGACATAACAAAATATGGTCTCCCAAAGATTATGTTGTTTTGGCATTTCTTATGGGTAATGATTTCTTACCAAAACATTACTCTTTGAATTTGAGACTAAATGCCTTAAATACTGTTCTGGATGAATATGAGAAAATTCATAATGAGTTATCACATGATCTTGTTATTGATGGAAACATTCAAAAAGATTTTTTGTTAAAGCTTCTTAAAAATTTATCAGAACAAGAAGATGAGTTAGTAAAAGAGCGAGCTGAAACAACAGTTTACAAAAATCTGGTAAGGCATGGTAATTCACCCGAAGAGCGTTTTCATCATTGGCCCGATTATCATAGAGATATTGAAGTGAAAATAAATTTTGGCAATCCTGAGTGGAGAGAAAGATATTATGAGAATATTGAAGCTTCTGAGTCAGACATATCAAAAATGTGTAAAGAATATATTGATGGATTAGCTTGGAACTTAGACTACTATACTAATCCAGACCCAGTCAAAAACTGCGACCAAGGCTGGTATTATCCATATATACATGCACCACTTTTAACGGATTTAGTTGGATATTTAGAGGAAAATACTATCAATATTCCTTCTTCAAAAAAGAAATACACATCACTTGAGCAACTGGCAATTGTTTTGCCACCACAAAGTCGCCATCTATTGCCTTATAGTTGGAGACCACTTATATCAAAAAATAAAACGGAATATTTGTGGAGATTTCGATTAGACCCCATCGGATGTACTTTCCGATGGGAATGTCCGCCTATATTACCAACTTTTAATGAAGACTTTCTTAAAATATTGAATGAACAAAGACTAACACAATTTGAAATTAAAAGAAAGAAAAAACATAATGAATATATGATTACTACTTAAATTTGGTTTAAGTAAGACTCCAATATTAAAGACTAATGAATGTCATTCCATGGACTGAGAAGTATAGACCAGAAACATCCAAACAAGTTTGTGGAAATGTTTTAGAATTTGAACAAGTTATTAAATATGGTTCTGAAGGAAAACATCTATTGCTACATGGACCATCTGGAACTGGTAAAAGTACTGCTGTTAGAGTATTATTAAAGAATATACCAAAAGATTCTAAACTTATATTAGATGCAAAAGCAAGAGCATCCGGTACCACACAGCAACTTATTCGTAAATTGACTTTATTTTCAATGCAAAAAACAACATCTAAACAAAGATTCGTTTTAGTAGACGAAGTCGATTCTATTCGAATTATTGACCAAAAGATATTTATTCGCCCATTATCTAAAGATATTAGTCGTTATGACGGAGATTCCGAAAGAAGTATTATATTCCTATTCATTTGTAACCGAATCGAAAGAGTCTCAGAGTTTATAGTTCGTAATTGTGTGTCTATAGCATATAATTCTCTTACTTTTAAGATGGCAACCGGATATATAAGAATGATTTGTACTAATGAAAATACACATTATAATGAAAAGGCATTAAAAACAATCTTCCACAATGTAGGAAGAGATATGCGAAAAATGGTATCAACCATGCAATATTTATACCTTATGACAGGTCGTATATCAGATGATGACTTCTTAAAAATAGACCCATGCAATAACTTAGATTATATTAAGCTTTTTGATCGAATACTAAAACAGAAGGATATTTGCCGGGTTACAGATGAATTATACGGAGAATCTTATTCAGTTAACGCACTATGTATTTTTGCTTTAAAATATCACCAAGAAAAAGGATGTTTAACTCATAAATATGTTAAAACACTAGCCTATTTATCTCACGATTCACACACAACTGAAAATATATGGTTTATACTGTACAGACTTATTAGCGAATCTCCAATCAAATCTTAAGATAGTGTTAGTTCATCATGATTATATTCAATAATCTCAATATCTGGTGCTATTCTAATTTTTATATTGTTTCCTCCACTAAGCATTTCAATTCCATTATTTACATACAAATCATTATTATTCATTATCTTTCTTATCCATAATCTATAACCATTACCAGTAATATGTGGATTTCCGCCCTCATAATGTTCACATTTTCGCATTATATAAGATGACAAAAAGCTTAACGCATCATTTAGTGTATCAAAAACCCCATACAATTTTACACTTGGGTAACCACCTATATAATTCATTTCATAACCATTCAACAGATAATGTTCCATAAATCTATTTATGTTCTGATTATTTAACCGTCTTTCAATTCATTTTTATAAAAATGAATCATTAATCACTTACTAATGATTAACCATGTCTTCTGAAAATAAGATGTATTGTAATAATACTTCTCGTTCACTTGAATCTTATATAGAAGCTTTCTTTATTAGACAAAAATGCCCCATTTCTGTATTTATGAAAGTTTGGTTATATATACCTCATAATAAAACACCAAAAGTTTCTAACATAAATACAGAAATTTATAATAGGGTATTAGAAATTAATCAAGAAACAACTAAAATTGAACAAATAATTCAACAAACAACTCTTAGCAAAGACAAGATTCAAGGTGTATTAGATTTAAGTGGAGGATATAGAAATATTAGACAAATTGTTTCAAGAATGACAAAAGATAAGGAATATAGACAGAACATACGTAAACAATACCATTTTCCAATTGGACGGTATGTTATAATTCGCGAAGCTTTGAAAAAACATAATCTACTTATTTACTAATCTTTCTCAGTATCTTTTTTATTGTCTCGATAATTTTATTATCCTGCTAATATCATGGAAACAGCATTTGGTTTATCTTCAATAATTATTTATATTGTACTCATAATTTTAACATATCAATATATATTGGCACCCGGATTAGCAACATATATTGAACGTTTTCAGGGATTAAATGACCAAAATTGTATAGACAACTACTTTGATATGATAGTCTGTATTTGTGTACCCGACCGCAAACAACATATGATGGAAACATTCAAACAATGGGGAATTAAGAACGTTACCTTTTTTGATGCTTACTTAAAATCTGAATACACTTTTCAAAACTTTATTGATATTGGATTCCTCCACAAAGATCATACTGACTACTTGAATCTTGGTAGGATTTGTTGCCATTATTCCGCTTTGTCTGTTTATAAATCTTTTCTTAATTCTTCTGCCCAAAATATATTGATTTTTGAAGATGATTTGCGCAAAGACACATACAAAGATGTTATACATTTCAATAGTATATTGCGACCTATATTATCAGAAGTACCCAGAGATTGGGAATATTTAAACTTTAGCAAATGTTATGACTTTTGTACTCAAAATACAGATATTTCTAATCCGTTCTGGTCTATACCCGTTCGTCCATTATGTCGTACAGCTATTGCATTGACACGAAAATCTGCTAAAATGATTATTGAGAATACAGCTCAAATGAAAGAACAACCGGGTGATAAAATGATTGGACAACTTATTAGAGAGAAAAAATTTAAGGCATATTCTACAAAAGATATCACATTCTATCAACATCGTGAACAATTCGGCTCTAATCTCGGAAATACTTTAAATGGAAATCCACGAATGTGTACAGACTATATCAAAAACACTTACAAAGATTTCTACAAATTACTTAAAAACGATTAGATAAAATACTATAATATACCAGCAAATGGAATCTTGTCCAATTTGTTTTACAGAAAATGATATAGAAGCCAATATTGATTTTGTAAAATTAGAATGCGAACATAGTATTTGTGATGAATGTTATCAAAAATGGCACATTCAATTATCTAATAGTGATTGCGTTATTTGTAGAAAAACTGTTGTAAATATACTTCCGCCACCAACTGAACCAGATAATACTATACAAGAATTGTATTCTAATTTAGGTATCATGTCTGTTGTATTAATGATATTTGTAGCGTCATTTCTAACATTACTTTTCGTAGTCAAAGATACATTTTGGAAAGTTTTTTTTATAATGTTTTCGTGTACAATTATTCCTATTTTACTCTTTTGTATCGACAATATTATACTTCGTATTATAAGCACGCAAAGGCGAATTTGGAGGAATGGAACACAAAATAGTCAACAGAATGTCGAAGTTAACAATGTTCAATCTTAACTCTATTTTCTCTTTTTATACCAAAAGCTTTATGTACAGATTTCCGATCAAACCAATCCTTTGCTTTTTCCGCCATTATAGCTTCTTCGGTCATTATATAGAATCATAGAAAAAAATGTTATCAATATATAATGTCTGATCTGAGTATACCAGATTTAATTGTACAAGCAGAACCAGTTAATGTGTCTACACAATCAAGAATGGTTAAAACATTACGTTCAATTGTTAATCAATATGCCGATAATTATGAATATTTTGTTAAGAGTTTACCTGCGGCGATTATAATAATACCACTTGCTATATTCTTTTTGTCACCAAACACAAGTCGCGGTATATATTTATTTGGAGCTATATTTACTTTTCTCGTAGGTGCGATATTTACACCACATTCAGGAGAACATTTTCTAAACAATAGTCCATCTTTACATGGATTAGCTCTTGGTTATGTTGTAGGATACTTATTTATGGAAAATATAATGCTTCAAAAAGCAGGTTCTATGTTATCAACTGGTGTAATGGGTACTATATTAGCAGTACTTTTATCAATATCTCTCGAAAGTGGTTCTGCAATTTACAAGAATATGTTAAATATTGGTATTGGTTGGATGCTTGGTATATTATTTGGCATATTCTTTTGTTATGCTGAGTTCAAAACATTAGAATCAGCTGTAGATAAAGGGGCTGAATTAGCTGAAAAAGAGTTAGAAGAAAAAGAACTATTATAATTTAACAAATTTCTTAAAGAGGTAACAAATACTCGCCAGATTCATCATCTTCGCCATTTTTATTAATATCTGATAACCTTTTCTTCAAATCTCGATAATACTCGTCCAAATCCTCATAATATTTCTTCAAATCATCACATGCCTCTTCATATTCTTGTGGATTCATGTGCTTATGAGATATAGCTCTATTTACATAACCGCCCGACTTATCTTCGTTGAAAATAGCACGAGTATATGGTATAAATTTATAAGGCTTGATATAAATTGCGACACATTTTGGCACTAATAGTGATAGTAAAAATATTTTGTAATCCATATTTGTTTCTTTTCTTATATTAACTATTCATTTTTTTATAAAGAAGGCGAATCAAGATTAATTAAATCAGTAAGATTGATTCGTTCATCATAATACATAACATTACTATTGGATAATACTAAAATAATGAACAAGTTACACTGTGATGACAATATATATATTGCGAACAAACCCACAATATTAACAAATTGGTTGAATATTTTTTTTTCGTTTATATAAACAATACAATACCAGGTTCTACATAAAGTGTCTAATATAATTAAAAAAATTAATAGATTTAATTCTAATTTTCGTATTTTTACAGAGTTTTTAAGTCGAATTATAATATTACCATAACACGATATAATTATTGAAAAAGAAGTATATATCTTTGAATAGAATATGAAATAGATTAGGGAAAGAACACCATTTAGAAATAAGGCATTTCTTATGTAAGTTATTTCTAAATTCATTTTATGAATAATATGTTCCGGTATTACATCTTGAATGATATATGATTCTGTTATACTAATTTGAGTAGCATTGGTAGCGAATTGAGGATTAGTGTCTGTATTAATTACAGAAATAGTAGTACAAATTGGATGATTATTGTTGATATAAGATGGGTGTGTAGCAATAGGTATTTCATAAGCCATTAATACTTTATACTCATGTATAATTAATAAATTTAAGTTTGTTTTTAACTAAAACATGTGGTATCATATCAAATATATGTTCAACTGTTATTACTGTAAAGTCAACATTCGTATCTGTGATTTCAAGTATACGTTCATCACGAATAATGTCATCTAAATCTGGCTTATTATCTAATGGTATCAAAACCTTTTTAATACCTGCTCTTAATGCTCCTTGAATTTTAGATTGTAGTCCACCGATTGCGGTGACATTACCATTAAGATCAATTTCTCCAGTCATTGCAACATCATTTCGGATAGCTATACTTGTTAACTGTGATAGAATAGCAAGTGTAATAGCTGCACCAGCGGATGGTCCATCTTTTGGAGTACCACACTCTGGAGTATGAACATGAAGGGCAAAAACGTTTGAATTTTCATTGTTGTCTTTTTCCGATGAGTTATAAAATTTCTTTTTAAAATCATCTGGAATCAGATTCCATGCGATAGTTTTAGCACATTTTATACTTTCTTTCATAACATCTCCCTGACTTCCTGTTAGTATAAGTTCAAGAAAGGTTTTGCTGTATGCTCTAAAAACTTCTATAGTAGTTAGTCCACCAATACCCGCACCAGTGGCATATAATCCATTAATAAGACCAATTTTAGGCTCTGAATGAATTGATTTAATGCGAATTTTGTGTTTCTTTCTAAGAATTTCATTAATAACGGTTTTAGAGATAGTAAATGGTAGCTTTTGTTTAGTTGTATTAATTATAGAGCGTAAGTTAATTTCTCTAATAATTTCATATAAAAGCTCTTTAAGTTTACGAACACCGGCTTCATATGTGAATGATTCTATAAGATATTTAGATGTTTCATTATCTATAATTATATCTTCTTTATTGAATCCAACCGTTTCGAGCATTGATGGTAGAACATAACTATTAATAATATGAAGTTTATCGGGTGTAGATAGTGGATTTGTTTTAATAATGTGCATACGGTCTCTTAATATGGGGTCAATTAAGGATGGGTCATTGAAAGACATTACGATAATAGCTTTTGATAAATCAAATGGTATACCTGAAAAATATCTATCTTCAAAATGGTCATTTTGTGTTGAGTCAGTAAGATGTGTTAAAATTCCCGTTATTTCTCTACCATGTTCAGTGCGACTAACTTTATCGACCTCATCAATATATATGATTGGGTTCATACATTTTTTTTCAATGAGAATATCAACTATTCTACCCCATGTTGAACCAACATAAGTAAAGTTATGACCAACTAAGGTCGAGGCATTAGAACTACCACCCAATGTAAGCATTGCAAAAGGTCTTGGTTTACCATCGGCATCTAATAAGCATTTTGACATACCCATTTTAGCAAGAGTTGTTTTACCATTTCCGGGTGGTCCTTGTATTCCAATAACGGTTCCCTCTGTATTACCATTAATCCATTGACCAACCAGTCTTTGAATTTCTAATTTAGCATCATCGTGACCAAAACAAGCATCATCAAGTTTCTCTTTAATATTTGAAACATAAACTCTCTTTTCACTTTCATATATATCCCAATTATTACAGAAAGATTCAAGTTCTAAATACAACGATTTTTCAGAGAAAAAGCATTTTGATTTTGAATTGTCTGATTCGGATTCGGTATCAGTCTCATCAAATATCTTTCGTGAAACCGGTCTATATGTGCGTCTTCTTTGTAATGTTCCATTTATAAGTGATATTTTTTCATCAAATGATGAATCGCTTTCATCATTAATCCTGGATCTCCTACCAAACGTAGGGCTTGATGAATGTCCTCTCAACATCTTTATGCTTGGCATCTTTTTAAGTCGATTATTTGGACTAATATTTGAGATATTAGAAAGATTGGACATATTAGAGTTACTTGAATCATTTGAGTCAAATGATGTAGCTGATTCTCTTGTTTCATCTAACTTATTTTCAAATATTGTTATATCCAGCTTGTCAGAATTAAGATTTTTGTGAATTTTTCTGATTTTTGATACAAGTGTAGTGATATTATGGCTTGTATTTGAAGGAAATGTACTAAGAGCATTATATCTTTTAATTACTAACATTTGATTTTGTAATTTTGATAATTTTAACTTAAATTTGTCTAATTCATCAATAACAATATGGGTTTTGTACTTTGAAAAAGGAATTTTTAAAAATCCATCTAACCATTGTTGCGCCTTACCTCCGCCTTCTGATGAATTAACACTCTTAAGTTTATCAACTGCTTTTGCCTTTGCTTGTTCTGGGGCATTTGATATTAGTAGACGTTTATCATAGGGAATTTTATCAGTACTAATTTCCATACTCTTTATTTTTTCTGTAGTTTTCCTATAAGAATATTCAAATTCTTTTTGAATAGTCCAATGCATATTACAATATATTTCATGAACAGTTGTTGAAGAATTTTCACTATTCATTAAGAAGTCAAATAATACAGTAGCTACATATCTTGTATTTGTTTCATAAAGGAGCAGCAATGTCAACATATAAGCTTTAGATTCAATATCTCCATTCATAAAATGCGCAACAAGAATATTCAATGGCATACATTTATACTCTTTAGCATTGCTAAATGCTACTGATATTGTACTTGCAACATCCGTGTCAGATTTACCAACAATATCATCCACTCGTGTTTGTTTTAAAAATCCATACTTAAAATCATCGGGAATATGTAGATTTGATATTTTTTCAAGAAGAGTATTATATTTATCATTGTAAAATGTGTATATTTTACATAAATCTATTGAATCTTTCTTGAAATTACCATAAATAGTATATTGTACATCCTCTATAAAATCATAGATTGTTATTCGTGTTTGCTCTTCAGATGCGTCAATTATCACTTGATCTTCTGGCGATTCTACATTTATAATATCGTCAATATTTTTCTCATAACGTATCGGTATAAATACATTCTCGATAAAATCTAATTTTTCAGAAAAACTCGTAGTTTTTGGATTATCTACCACTGAATGTTCCGAACCATTCATTATCCAATTTAAAAGAGTTCTTAAATCATAACAAGTAATATACGTTAAAAGGTCTCTAATCTTTAACTCTACCTTCGTTACACAAATATGTCTTTTTACAAATCTATTACTTTCACAACTATTTCTTAATTCTTTATGAATTTGTATTAACTTTGTTGTGTAGAGATGATACGCATTAGTACTTATCTTTTTTGTTAAAAAATTACTTTCTACATTTTTTACTATCGACACGCTTATTTCATTACATCTATGTACTTTAGTTTCTAAATTTCTGGAATATACCATTCTTTGACGAAAAATATTTTGGAATTTTATTAATCCTGCTTCATGGGCAACCATAATAAGAATCAACTATTTATCGAATCCTCTTAATTTAAAAGAAGGGTTATTTATTTTTTTTTTACTTTATTTAAAAATCGGCATCAATACTAAATGATTTTACACTGGAATTTACAGATGTGTTTGAAGCACTAACTCCTGCTTTTGAATATTCGGATACCCTTTTTTCAAAAAAATTCGTTTTACCTTCCATACTAATCATTTCCATAAATACAAAAGGGTTCTTTTTATTATATACTTTTTTGCATCCCAATTGTACAAGTAATCGGTCTGCAACAAACTCTATGTAATCAGACATGGACCTAGAATTCATTCCAATTAGGTTACATGGTAGTGCCTCTAATATAAATTCTTTCTCAATTTCTACAGCATCCATTATAATATTCATAATTTTACTCGAATCCAGCTTTTTTGCAAATTGATGATACACAAGAATAGCAAACTCAGTATGTAGTCCCTCATCACGGCTAATAAATTCATTGCTTAAGCATAAACCAGGCATAAGACCTCGCTTCTTCAACCAAAATATTGAACAAAATGCTCCCGAAAAAAATATACCCTCTACCGCAGCAAATGCAACAAGACGTTCTGCAAAATCTGATTTTTCATCAGCAATCCACTTTGTTGCCCAACGAGCTTTCTTGTTAATACACTCAAAATTATTTATTGCATCAAACAAAATAGTCTTTTTATTATAATCTTGAATTAATGTTTCAATCAATAGAGAATAAGTCTCGCTGTGAATAGTCTCCGCCGCAGTTTGAAAAGCATAAAATGACCTTACTTCGGGAATGTCAATATCGGTCATAAACCTTTCAACTAAGTTTTCAAGAACAATACCATCACTTCCCGCAAAAAAAGCCAATACCATTGAAATAAAATGTTTCTCATCATTGCTCAATTTATCCCAATCGACAACATCTTTTGCTAAATCTATCTCTTCTGCAGTCCAAAACGCAGCTAAATGTTTCTTATACATCTTCCATACTTCTGGATATTGTATAGGAAATAAAGTATACCTCTTTAATTTTGAATCCACATTTGCATCTTTAACTTCAAGAATTGACATATCTATATATTACTATTATTTATAGCATTCAACTTATATTGTTTTCACGAATTTTACTGAGAAAACAACCCGTCTTACAGAAAATTTATTCCAATTCTGCAATTACAGTTATCTTCTTGTCGTTTTGCTCAAATTTTTTTGCTACTACTACTACACTTATTTGATCACCTTTCTTACAATTATCTAATACGTTCAACTTACCCTTATCACATAAATCGCGAGGTATAAGTATGACAAGAGGTGATATCTCACTGTTTAAACGACCAAGAATACCAATCTGATTCTTAGTTACTACTTTACAATTTAATACTATTCCCGGATTTGGATTACAAAGAGTATATTCATATACTACATTAATTGAATAATGTAACTGTAATGCTTCATGTGGAAACGATATACTACCCCTCTCTACTAATTTTATCGTATTTGGAACAACATAACCCGAACCAATACAACGACCCTCGATATCTTTTCTAATCTTTTCTATAGCCATCTCATTTACAGAATCCTTAAACTCACCCTCAAGACTATCTTGAAACTCTGATGAAGTAAACCCAATCTGTGTAGTAGCCTGTTTTTGACTACATATTAATTTAAGATTCTTGTCCATTATATCTTATATATACTATTTCATTTATGTTATAATCATTTTTATCTAAAAATGATTGTTAACTCTCTAAATAATGTTAAACACAATAGAACACACAATTCATAATGTCTTGTACAAATATATCACATGATATCGAAGATATATCTTGCTTTGATAAACTTCATACTATCGCATACGATGACTTAAAAAATAGACCATCCATTGACAATTTTGTCAAGGAAAATCTAAATGCAACTAATTGGAAACAACTTGAAAAAAATATGAGAGCATTCCAAAAAATACATAAAATTACTTTTCGTAAAGTTGATATTGTAGCTAGTTACAAGAGATTACAACTAAATGAACCTAACTTTTATAAAGTTGTATTGAAAAGAGCTATGCGAAGTCAATCTGGGGTTTTAGTTGTAACTGTTTTCACTCACGCTTTTCCAGAATATACTGACTCAAAAACGGGCGAAAGGAAAAAACAAATGTTTTCTTGTAAACATAATTGTTATTATTGTCCAAGTGAACCTGCAAGAGAAGAAAATGGTTGGATCGCCCAACCTCGCTCATACTTAGCAGAAGAACCAGGAGTCGCAAGAGCATGCTCCGTTAACTATGATTGTGTTGCACAAGTTAATGTACGCATTTCTCAATATTTACGTATGGGACATACTATTGATAAACTTGAAGTACTCGTTTTAGGCGGAACTTTCAGTGAATATCCAAACGAATATCAAATTGAATTTGTAAGAGACATATATTATGCCGCAAATACTGCTATCTATTCTAATCGCAAAGAAAGATTCCCACTTGAAACAGAAATGCTGTTAAATGAATCCGCTCAAATTCGTGTCATTGGATTGACATTAGAAACCAGACCAGATACCATTACTTTACAAGAAATCGCAAAATTTCGTTCATTCGGTTGTACAAGAATACAAATGGGCTTACAACATACAAATGACAAAATATTAAAAATGTCTAATAGAGGACATTCTATTAAACATACTATAGATGCTATATCCCTTTTAAAACATAATTGCTTCAAATTAGATGTACATCTTATGCCTAATCTATACGGTAGCAATCCCCAAAAAGATATACAAATGTTCGATGAAGTACTTTATAACCCATTGTTACAAGCAGACCAAATCAAAATATATCCTGTCTCAGTCGTACCATGGTCCGTTTATGAAAATATGTACAAAAACGGCAAGTATAAACCTTATTCCGATGAAAAATTAAAAGAGGTCCTCATATACGCCAAAACACGAATGCATCCATGGATTCGATTAAATAGAGTTATTAGAGATATACCTATCAGTTATATCAAAGGCGGATGCTCAGAACCAAATATGAGACAATCTTTATCTAAAATCAGTAATTGTAAATGTATTCGTTGTCGTGAAGTTAAAGGTAAAGAAATCAAAGATTCATATCGAAAAATACGTAAATATGAATCAAACTATGGTACTGAAATTTTCATCAGTTATGAAACAAATGACGAAAAAGTCCTTTATGGATTTATTCGCCTCAGAATACCTTGGAGAAAATCTAACATACCAACCTTTCCAGAACTTAAAAATAGTGCATTCATACGCGAATTACACGTATATGGTGACTTAAGCGGTGTTGGACAATCTAAAGGTTCCCAACACAAAGGATTTGGTACTAAATTACTAAAAGATGCGGAAAGAATAGCATTATACAACGGATATTCAAATATTGCCGTCATTTCAGGTAATGGTGTACGCAATTATTACAGAAAACGCGGATATAATGTTACTACTAAACACGGATATCTTAAAAAACATATGTTCAATCCAATTATTACCTTCATTTTCAATTGCTTTGTACAAGCTTGTGTTTATATGGGTGGCATATTTCATGAGATATCTTTGAAAAAGAATCCTTTGTATTAGATGTCGGATTTGTTCTTAAACCAGATAAATGCTTTGATAATAAATTAGAATGCGATAATTCCTTTTTAAAAGTTACATAAGGAATCCATAATTCATGATGATTCGTTTCATCAGATTCCACTATCTCATTTATTATATCTTTACACGCTTTTTTGGAATATCTTACTATATATAGATGCGAATACACAAAATCCTTATCTCTACTCAGTAAATTTTTATCACCAACTCTATACCCCGGATACCAAAAAGGTAACTTAGAATCATGTTTACAAATTATATCTGTTTTATGATTTGAATAACAATCTATAAACTCTTTACAATTTTTTACATACACATCATCTTCAAACACCCACATAAAATCATATTTCTCACTTTGAGAAAACCAATGCAATACACCCAACTTTGCAGGATTATCTTCCCATCTACCATTAAAATTTCTTACCTTCTCTCCATATATTTTAAACAATTCATCGCAATTATTTATTATATTCAATTCATCTTCCTTTATTTTCTTACTTCCCTTCTTATCCCATGCCAATATTACATCTATATCGGACGTCTTCTTTATTTGCTCTATTAGTGATATATTATACTCCGTATAACCGGATAAAGTTACAAGTATCACCTGTTTCATTCCTTTAGCCTTATTCTAAAAAAAATTAATCATTTATAAACGAATTTTACATCTTTCTCAAACGCCATCCTCCAAAATTTAGACCCACATTATTATATGGCGAATGCGAACGTCTATCTGGAGAAACAATCTTTTCTTGTTTTTCAGCTAATCTAATAGAATTCTCTTCATCCACCCTATCTATGATTTTAGATATACTTCTTATATTTGGACTCTTTGTATTTAAACGTTCTAACTCCTTCTCAGAAATATCAAAATCCCAATTTGAACTTTTATCTGACATAAAATCCGCTATCTCATTATCATCAGTTTCATATTTTATTGCCTCGTCCAACATATCACGAGCCCTAGGTATAACACCCTCGTGTTTCCGCCCGAGAACTGGCCCTAAACGCGTATTTTCAATTACCTCACCAGGAATCACCAAAAAACCCTTTATTAAATGGGATGAATCTTTACCCTCAATCACAACTGGTTGAAATGAATTTCTATCCTTTCCATATATACCTTCAAATTCATTTTGATTAATAGGACTTGACTCTCTGTCAATATACACATCATCTATATCTTTTAGAAATTTAGAGAATTTTTGACTGTTTATACTCTTTTCATCTTTCTTTAAATTTGGAGACTCTTCTGTATTACCCATACGCAAATGCCTTAATAAATCATCCATCTCATCTAATTCTTCAATACCTTCTTCATAATTATAGAAGCTAGTGTCTATCCACTCCATCACATCTTTATTATCTATATCCTGGAATAGCGCCCCCTTGTTGGTAGATTTCTTCTTTGGCTTCCCCTTCCGCCGAGGCAAGACAAACGGAGAAAGTTCGTTTTCCTTCGGAAATGACTCGTCCTTTTTTTCTTCCATTATTTGATATGTATATATTATGTTACAGATTTATATATGTGCTTGTAAAGATAAGCAATATCTTAAAGAAGCGAAAATATGTATAGATTCATTAAGAAAAAATGGACAATTCCACGGACTTATTTATTTACTTACGGATATACCTCAATTTCTTGAAAAATTGGATTTTGATCTTACTAATGTTGAAGTTATTAAAGTTAAATGTGGAAGCAACAAGATGTCAGCTGTTTTAAGAACCAGATTTTTTCATTATATAGAGAATTACGATAAAAATGATATTTTCTTATATCTTGATACTGATATTGTTGTTGTTAAACCCCTGCCTTCATTTAATTCTATCGACAATAAAATACAAGTATACGGATATAATAGTGTTACTCAAAAAAGTAACAGTTTTTCAGGAAATATTACCAAAGACACATATTTCACATCAAAACCTGGTATTTGTTCCGGAATATTATTATTTCGTCCGTCTTTAAAAGTTAAAAATGTATTTGATGAAACATACGAACTATACAGAAAACTATTAGCTGAGGATAAAGTATTGGGTTGTTGGGAACAACCCGCATTATGCTATAAATTGATAGAACATGATATGTATAATATATCATTGAACAATTATGTAGTTGAAAAAAGAGGTGGCGAACATTCTTTTGATAAAAAACCCGATACACATATATTTGTTCATTTTTGTGGAAGAAGAGGTCCTAAAAGGGTTGGAATGATGAATGAATACTTATAAACTATAATATCATATTAAACATAGTGTATATATATCAAATAATGGAAGAATCTTTGTCTATTAGTACCTCCTCCAATACCAAACAAAACAAAACCGAAGGCATATTTGTTTTCAGAGATAGTGATGAAAATGAAATTTGTTTATTCTTGTTTAAGAAACTTACTAAAAAACAAATGGATGTAGCACTCCCTACACAAATAGATGAACAACCACAAGCTGATTATTTTGTAGGTATATTTCGAAAAGGATGTGATTACCTAGGAAAAACCGAATTTTCAGGTATTAAAAAAATTATGAAAGATGAAAAAATGTTTAATCTAAACGATACATATCAACATATATCCACCAATTTTGAAAATTTTTCTGAAAAAGAATACACCAAATATAAGGAATTTGCTAAAAAACATATGGAAACATTTTACAAAATTGAAGAACATGTTAAATAATCATTCTTACCTCTTTGACTCCTCAGTACCTTTTTCCTTATCATCATCCTTTGTTAAAGCATTATATAAAGTATTCGCCCACAATACAATTTCATCGGGTGTCGGCTTACGACCATGATTTTCAAGCATATATGATTCCATCTCTTTCTTCAATCCATTTACAGTTTCTTTAAATCCAACCTCCCTCGTAGATTTTATCATATTTTCTGGGTTAATACCAAGACCAATTAAACTTTCTCTTCTCTGAGGAGTCATATTCTCAACATATTTTGACATATCCAAATCACTATAAATCTTTTCACATTCATCTTGAGTTAAACATTCATCAACACCTGCGAAATCTTCATTATGTATTTTCAAATATGCAATTAAAGTAGTATGTGGGATTTTCTTATTTAAAATCTCTTTATACAAATTCTTATATTGTGCAGAATCTCTCAAAGATAATTGTTTTGAAAGCCAATCATCATCCTCTTTACTTAATGAAGATTTTTCAACCTTATCTAAAAGTTTTCTAATTTTTGCTTGATACTTATCAAACCATACAATATTCGAACTTAAATTAGAAGCCCTTTTTTCATATTTCTTACTTATACTCAAATTTGATTTACTTTCCTTTTCAAGTTCATATATCTTCTTTTCTATACTCAAAGCTTCTGCTTCTTTATCTATTAAATCACCTTGCTCTTTAACCATACCCAGCAGTTCCTTCTTTTTATCCTTTACCCCATTATAAGAATCTGTTATCATAGCATGATATTTTGCTATTTTCTGAATCTCTTCATTATATTCCGCAGAACCTTTTTTGTGTAATTCTAATCTACTAATCCACGCACATATCATGGCTGATGCACATATTGAACCTACGCGTAATCCTCTTACAACCATATCAAAATTCCATTCAGATATCGGCAAACTACTCGTTAATGGATATACCTTTTTTATTGTTGTATTTAAATAAAAATCACTTCTAGCAAGTTCTTCAAGTTTTTCATTATTCATCTGATCAATCATTGGTTGTATATTTACCCAAAAAGTGAATACATCATTAAATATTTCCTTTAAAGAATTACTCTTATTCACCATTCCACGAACCATATAACCATTCGGAACCAGTCTTTTCTCTGCACCCCAATATTCGGTTTCTTTTTCTTGGGATATATTCATTTTATGTAAATTACGAATGTGTTTATCTGTGATAAGAAGCTTCTCCAACGACTCCGGGCGTTTCTCGGCCTCGGTTTTGAGAACGTCCAGGGACTCGTCCGTCAGCTTATTCTTCTTCCTTAGCTTTTCCATCTTCGACGCCAACAGCTGGAACTGATCGTTATTGTCCTCGATCTCCTGCCCTATATGATCGTGCCATTCACGCAACTCTTTTTCTATTAATTCCTTCTTTACAATCCCATCATTACCAACTTGCAGATTCTCTAACTGAAAAGCATCATCCGCAATTAATGTAACTTCAAATTTACTCTCTTTATCTTCGCTATCTACAACAAAATTTCCATCTTTATCCCCATATTTATTTAATTCTGTTTGAGCACTTTCTACATAAAAATCAATTACAATATCTATCAATAATTGATCGGGTAAACTTCCATCCTCTTTTAAATCACATTGTTCCATAAGATTTTTCCAATCAATCGTATACATATCCCTATCCCTATTAGCTCTTTTCAACTCCAACTCTTTTGCAGCAGCAATTTCTTCATCTAATACTGTTTTATTAGTCTCTGGACCAGTGTTCATTGCTTCAGTAGCATCTTTAATCCTTTCTTCTTTCGCCTTTCGCAATTCTTCTTCTTGACGTTTACGCTCTTTTCTTGCCCTTTCTTGCCTTTTTTTCTTGTCTTTATTCTTGTTTTTTCTAGTCTTTAATATTTCAGCAGAAAGTCGTAGTTCTTCCTCTGATATTTCACGAAGCTCTTTTCCAACTCCTTCTCCAATGTATTCATCAATTATGTTTGCCAATGCTATTTCTTCCGCATTCTCTTTCAATATTTCATCAACTACACTTTTTGGTGTTTGTACCTCAATTGAACCAACCTTCTTTTCTTCTGTTTGTACTTCTGTTGAATCAACTTGTTTTTCTTCTGTTTGTACTTCAGTCGAATCAACCTCTTTTTCTTCTGTTTGAGTATTAATATCTGAAGTTGGTTCTCTTTCAAAACGGGTATTCTGTATTATATTTTTAAGAGTTGTATTCGGAAAGAGCTTATCACCCATGACTTCTCCCGTTTTAGGAGATGTTATGGGTTCATTATTTGCTTTTTTCCTTCTAAACCAATCCTCAATATTTTCTCTTTCATATGAAAAACCATCCTCAGCCAAAGTGGGTTCTTCCATAACTTCCAAAGTTATTGGACAATAAAAATCATCTTGGTCATTTTCATTGTCTACATATATTACTCCCCCTTTTTGCGTACCATCACCCACATGCGACGCTATCTCGGACCACCACTTACTTAATTTAAGAATCTGTTCGTTTTTTAATTTTATTGTCTCAAAGTCATGTAATATTCTAACCCATGCAGCAATTACTGCAGCTCCAGATATATAACCTACACGTAGACCTCTTCTTACCATCTCAAAATTCCATTGTTCTATAGGAAGATTCCCGTTTAATTCTTGCATCTGTATGACAGTCATTCTATAAAACATACTATTTACAAATTCTTGAATTTCTTGTAAAGACATTTTAGCAGTCAAATTTATACAATTTAGCCAAAACAAGAAAAGCCCCTGAAACTTTTGTTCTATTGTTGTATTAGCCGCAGTGAATATATTTAGTCCAACTTCTTCACCTTTATTATTTAGTTTAGTCGCTGCTCCCCAATATTTCTTGTCCATTTCAACACTTAATAATGCTGTGCGCGTATTAAGAATGTGTTTTTCCGTATCTTTGTATACTTTAAAAGCATCCACATCCTTCCTTAGGGAATCATTTGTATTCATTTCCTCTTTAAATCTCTCTAAGCGTTCGCCGTCTTCCCAAAATCCAGCCTTAAGCAGACGTTCTTGGATTTCTATTATGTTTTCAAGCCAATCCTTTATCTCTTTTTTAATTGAATTCTTATCAACCCTCCCATCTGGTGTAAATCTCAAACTCTCTATCTGATACGCTTCTTTATGTATTAAATGCGGAATTCCCTCTTTCATTAAATCTTTTATTGTGGCTCCATTGCGTCTATTTAAATACTGAAAAGCGTAACTTTGAGCCTTAATTATATAAAAATCAGCAAAAATATCGTCGCTATTGATCTCATCTAGGTTTCCGTCTTTTGTTAAACCAATTTTATTCATAAGTTGTTCCCAGTCCACCCCGTAAAACAAATCTTTTTCCTCAGTTATGGTCTGAGCTGCCATAGCATTCCTAGCATTTGCAATTGCTTCCTCAGCTAATGCTTTGTCTTTCTCAATTCTGTCTCGCTCTTTTTTCCCTTTTTTTTGCCTTTTCTTCTTATCTCTAGCTTTGCTTTTTCTTGTCTTCAACATTTCATCACCAATATATTCATCAATCATATTATCCGATACTTTGTCAACTAT